>Ga0315541_1000177_pt1 | contig 67760 bp, 70 predicted proteins | sample SalMarSW160190MG_FD_203095 | JGI IMG/M metagenome (GOLD analysis project Ga0315541, IMG submission 203095) | Salt marsh sediment microbial communities from the Plum Island Ecosystem LTER, Massachusetts, United States - Salt Marsh Sediment SW1601-190 ... | reverse complement strand
GCCACCAGAGCCTGGGCGGAGTAGCCGTCAAGGAAGTTATAGATACTGCTCGCCGAGAGCCCGGGGATAGTCACCAGCTTGATTTTTTCCTTAAGGGCGATGGTATCCCTGACCGTTTGCGCCAGAGACTTGGGCAGGTTAAGGCGCGATATGAGGCTTTCCGCTTCTTCGTCATTTAGAGGGTAGGCGATGAGGGCTAGATAGAGCCCGATTTCCGGGGGGTGAGGGGAGGTCAGCTGCCGAGCCTGGGCAAATTTTTCCTCACGCCAGCCGTCACCCTTGAGCGCCGGGTGAAGCTTTGCCAGCACCCCCAGTTCCTCGGCACGGCTGAGGACTTTTTCCGGGTATTTCTCCTGCAGTACGCACTCAATTTCGTAGCGTATGCGGTCGCTGCTGATGGTATCCAGCATATCCACGTCCCGCTTGAGCAGGCTTTGGGTCTTTCTCTCCAGGCGGAAATCAAGCCGCTGCTCATAGCGCAGACCGCGCCAGATGCGGGTGGCGTCATCAGTGAAGCTCTTTTCATGAAGCACGCGGATAACCTTCTTCTTGAGGTCACTGCGCCCGCCGCAGGGGTCAAGCAGTTTGCCGTAGTCGCCGGGGTTGAGGTGGACAGCCATGGCATTGACGGTAAAATCACGGCGGGAGAGGTCGTCATCAATTGAACTCGGCGTTACCCTGGGCAGGGCTCCGGGCTTATCGTAGGTCTCGGAGCGGGCGGTGGCGAAGTCGGCGCTCCACCTGTCCCAGCGGAGTTTCGCCGTGCTGAAACGGAGGTGGGTGGTGATGTCCCCACCGTTAGTTTCTTTCAGCTGCAGAGCCAGCTCTACGGCATTCCCCTCCACCACCAGGTCAAGGTCAATGTTGGGCTGCTCCAGCAGCAGGTCGCGCACCACCCCACCGACAAGGTACACCCTTTCCTGACGGGTCATGGCTATCTCGCCGGCAAGCCACATAAAGTTGACCAGCTCGGCGGGTAGCTGTTTTTCTATTATCTTGGCTAGATTAATCTGTCTGGGCATTTTCTTTTTTAGCCATTTCTTTTAGGGGTCATCGTTCCCTTGACCAACTCAAGCGCACGCCGATAACCCAAAGTGGTCAGCTTATACCCCATTTTCTTGTTGCCTTCAATGAGTCTGTGCCTGTATAACGCTGTGACTGCGTTTGACACAGTTGACGGAGCACGGCGATCCATATCTCTGTGAAGTTGTGACGTTAACACAAGCACGGGATAATAATACAATAAGAGTGTCAGAAGCTCCTCTTCAGCAGTGCCTACTCTAAGAACGAGCCTCTTTTCGCCAAAATCCTCAACAATTGGACTAGTAGGAACTTGGATGAATTCTACTAGCTTTCCAGTAGTATCAATGTCGGTAGAAAGTACGTGGCGAGTGATTTCACTTAGCACCCACTGGGCTGCGGAGTATAAATAACGGAGGTCATAGATATTAGGATTTACTTCACCCTTGTGAATAATGCCTCTCTTACTTCGCAGAGAATACATCCCACGAGCAACTCTTGTGACGATAATCTTTAGATTTGGAGGCAGGCTAAGTGGGCGAGCCTCAGTATTCTTGAGGAAATCCTCAACCTCGCCAGTCTTGAAAGATTTGCTGTATGTCCTGCTTGCTAGATACTGGAGAACTTGAACCACTGTTTCCACAAATTTGCCGGGTGCTGACCTTTCCAATGTTTCAGTTGCGACATCCATCCTAATAGACATGAACTGATTAACGAGGTCAGCAGCAAGCTCACTAGGAAGATGTTTTTTCAGCTCGCCAATTAGCTCTGAGGAAGTCATTGTGCCAATTCTTTGATAATCTCTGCAGCCTTAGCCCGACCTGGCGTAGTCAAAACCCACCCATCGCCTTCAGGCAAGAATAATTTCTTCTGCTTTTTCATAATTCCTGCGAAGTTGCTTGAATCAAATGCACTATATTGTTTGCAAGTTGTAATTAGTAGTTCTCTAGAAATAAAAGCTTTGCCAGTTTCTAAGAGCCCTTTTACGCCTAGCAATAAGGCCAACTTCACTTGCATTGGCGCTTTTCCCTTTTCCTTTAAATCTTGAACTATGATTGAGAATGAAGTTCCATCAAAGTGAAATACCCCTGCCCAGACCTCTTCAGAGACGTCGTAACGGGAAAAGAATTCAGTCTTGGTCACTGGTGGGGTACCAGCCCCAGCTTTGACAGGGGGAATTTCCGGTCTTGCCAAAGAGCTTAAAAGAATTTCAAAGCATTTCTCCTGATATTTCTCGGGGCACTTATTAGCTATGTTTATGACTTCATTAATATGCTCCTTTACTTTCTCGAACATTCCACACCTCCGTTTTCCCTTTACGGGCTATTATTCATAATTATACCACAGGTTGTGATTAAGCTCGTCAGTTATTAGCTTATTGTCATTTACCCACCGTTCTCTTATAATTAAGTCCGTGAAATTGGTCTCAATTGTGGGCATGACCGGCGCCGGCAAATCAGAGGTATCCAGCGTATTTGAGAGCAGCGGTTTTATCAGGATAAGATTCGGTGACCTCACCGACGAGGAGATGGAGAAAAGGGGCTTAAAGCCAAGCGAGGAAAACGAGCGCCTGGTCAGGGAGCTCCTGAGAAAAGAGCACGGGATGGCGGCCTACGCCGAACTCAACCTACCCCGGATTAAAGAGGCGCTAAAAAATTCTGACGTGGTCATCGACGGCCTTTACTCATGGGAAGAATATACCTATCTAAAAGAGCGCTACGGGGAAGACCTCTATCTGGTGGCAGTATGGTCATCACCCGGGACAAGGTATACCCGCCTGAGCAAAAGGTCAAGCCGGCGTCTGACCCCAAAAGAAGCAACCAGCCGCGATAGGACGGAGCTGGAGAACACCAATAAGGGTGGGCCTATCGCCGTGGCTGATTTCACCATAATAAACGAATCTTCTCTGGAAGAATTACAGAAGGAAGCGAAAAAAATTATCTCAAAGTTAAGATGAAGAAATTAGCCCGACCCGATATTGACGAGTATTTCTTGAAGATAGCCTCAGTGGTGGCGGAGCGCTCAACCTGCCGGCGTCATCACATCGGGGCAGTGGCGGTAAAGGACAAACACATACTGGCTACCGGCTATAACGGCGCTCCCGCCGGGCTTCAGGACTGCCTTGAGCTTGGCTGTCTCCGCGACGCGCTGAAAATACCCTCAGGGGAAAGGCAGGAAATATGCCGGGGCATCCATGCCGAGCAGAATGTAATCATCCAGGCCACCCTTCACGGCGTCAGCCTTGAGGGAAGCACCATCTATTGCACCCATACGCCCTGCGTGCTGTGCGCCAAGATGCTGGTCAACGCCAAGATAAAGCGGTTCGTCAGCTCCGGCCAGTATGACGATAATTCCTTTGTTGACCTCTTCCGCGAAGCCGGCATAGCCGTTAATATAAAGCCAAGACCCTCCTCCCAGATAAGCCACCTGGGCTAGCCATCTGGCTTGACATTTATGGTAAAATGAGTTACTTCTATTCTGAGGCAAGTTAATGCCAGCATCACGTGTCAAGGTAATTGTTAACCCGGTGGCTGGAGCTTACTCCACCCGCCGCAAGTGGCCAATCATCAGCAAGATACTAAAGCGCATCGGTCTCCTTTTTGACTTTCAGTATACCGAGGGCGTGGGACATGCCATAGAGCTAGCCCGGGTAGCCGCCAGCGACGGTTATCGATTTCTGGTAGCGGTGGGCGGAGATGGAACGCTGAACGAGGTCGCCAATGGCATACTCCACTCCACCGGCACCGCCAAAACCGCTCTTGGCATAATAAGCACTGGCACCGGCAGCGATTTTATCCGCTCGGCTGGTATCCCCCGCGATTACGCCACTGCCTGCTCCACCCTCACCAGTTCCAAAAGGCTGTCCATTGATGTCGGCGTTGTTGAGTACCAGAGTAAAGGACAGACCTTACGGCGCTTTTTCATCAATGCCGCCGGCGTCGGCTTTGACGCCGCCGTGGTGAAAGAAACCGAGCGCCTGCCCAAGTTCTTTGGCGGCACCGTTCCTTATTTGGCCGGGCTGTTAAGGACTCTGTTCATCTATAAGAATAAACCGGTGGTCGTCAGGGTGGGGGACGAGGTGGAGAACCATCGGGTGCTGAATGTGGCGGTAGCTAACGGCGGCTACCTCGGCGGCGGAATGCATATAGCACCTGAGGCTGAGCTCTGCGATAGCTTGCTTGATTTGGCAATCGTGGGGGATATGGGTAAGTTTGAGCTGCTCAAAGAACTGCCTACGGTATATAAGGGGACCCATGTTAATCACCCCAAATTCTCGATGAAAAAGGCAACTCACATCGCCATTGAATCTCCGGAGCCAGTACTGGTTTATGCCGATGGTGAGCTGCTGGGGGAGTGCCCCGCCTCCTTCTGGGTGGTACCGGCGGCTTTAAGCATTGTAGTGTAGAAAGCTCTTTTTCCCAACCCTTCCACCACTCCCACTTGGTATGTTTTCCCACCCACCCGCCCTACGGGCGTCTGCGGTTCGTTATAGAGTGGATACCCCCCATTAGGCTTTGCTTTTTACCCCCGCTTTATTGGGGGCATCTGCGGCTTATTTCTTTCCCTCCCTTGGGGGTGGGGCAAGGAGATTGTAAAGAGGTGAAACCTTTTTGGGTGGGCAGGGTGGGAAGAAAAAACATTTGCCAAAAACGGGGAGGGTTGGGATTAACAAGCGCTAGCAAACAACTACTCTATATTCTCCCCCTGATAGACACCCCGATAGCCTTCCGTCTTTTGCGCTAACTTCAGAAAAATAAGCTGGACGATTCTGGCGTTTTTCTGCAAGCGGAACCCCTGGGGGTTATAGACCACCATCAGGGACTGGGAGCGCCCGGAGTAGCCAGCGTCCCATACTGCCGTGCCCACATTCACACCACAGCGGAGCAGACTTGAGCGGGGTCTGGCTAAGGCCATAATATTCTTGGGCAGGTGGACAATCTCATTGTAGGTAATAATATAGGCGCCGGGCATAAGGTCAATAAAACCCATCCCGTCAAAGACCAGCGGCGCCAGCTCCGGCACCAGCCTCTGGCTGTTCTGGACGGTTATCCTACCCGATGACTGGGGCAGAGCAATCTCACGCAGGGTAAGGTCAACGCCGTTAGGCTGCACCTGCTCCTCAAGATTGATATAGCCTTCAACTAAGGGTGGCTTTTTCTTCAGCAGGCGCTGGATTTCCGGCTTGGATAAAACAACCGTCATCTCTATTACTCCCCTGAGCATATTTTAGCATATGCCTAGACCAAATAGGAATTGACAAAACAGGTAAAAGCCTTATAATTCAGCAAACCTTGGTAAAGGGAGGAATTCATGCCAGTAAAAATAGTTACCGATAGCGCTGCCGACCTGCCACCTGAGTTAGCTAAGGAACTAGATGTTGCAGTTGTTCCGGTATATCTGCGATTTGGAGAAGAGGTCTACCGTGACCGCGTGGATATCACTGAAGATGAGTTTTACAAAAGGTTATTACATGACCGTGTCCACCCCAACACCACTCAGCCCACACCTCAGGATTTTGCCGATGTTTACCAGAAACTATCAAAGGACGCTGATGGGATTGTTTCCATCCATATCTCGGCTAAACTGAGTGGCACCTATAACTCAGCAATGATGGCAAAGAAAATGATAGGGAAAGGATGCCCCATTGAGATAATCGACTCGCAGACAGTATCAATTGCTATTGGGCTGATAGTTATACAGGCCTCTAAAATGGCTAAGTCCGGAATGAGTCTGCAGCAGATAGCGGATGAGGTAGGTAAGATTATTCCTAACGTGCATATGCTCATTCTCTTCGATACACTTAAATATCTAGCCAAAGGGGGGCGAATTGGCAAGGCGAAGGCACTATTGGGCTCAGCATTAAGCGTAAAGCCTCTACTAACAGTAAGAGATGGAGAGTTAGTGCCTTCCGGCCAAGCCCGAACCCATTCTAAAGGCACAGACCGATTATTGGATTTTGCGAAGAACGCCACAGAAATTCAGGATTTGGCCATTTTGCATAGCACTACACCTGATGAAGCGCAAGCCCTCGTTAAGAGGACGAGTTCTATGTTCTCTAAAGAGCACACTCTATTAGCTAGACTCGGACCGGGGTTGGGTGTGCACGGCGGACCAGGCGTTTTAGCTATAGCATTGAGGGAGAAAGGGCTTCCATAGAGTGTGATTGTAGCCGTTAGAGAATGACAGAGGGCAAGCCGATACTGGACAAGGCAGGCACGGTTTGCTGGAAGACTTTTTATGGTTTGTCCTTAATCCATATTATGGGATTAAGAGCTTCCGCAAGGGCAAAATCTGGTGGCACAAGAGGTGGTGGGGGCCAGTTCCTGATTTCTACTGGATTTTCCTCATTATCACCGTCCTACTGGTCCATTTCGGCAGGACGGCTATCTAAAATGGAAGTGTGGCAGCGGGGGCTTGGCAAAAGGTGTATACCAAGGAGGTAGTCAACTTATGGGGGTTAGAGTTTTTACCGACAGCGGCTCGGACATTACGCAAGAGGAAGCCAAAAACTTAGGTATTACCGTCGTGCCAGTATATCTTCGTTTTGGTGACGAAGTCTATCGCGACGGAGTCGATATAAATAGCGATGAATTCTATCGTAAACTGCTGACCAGCCCGGTTCACCCATTTACTGCAGCCCCATCACCAGGGGATTTTGCCAAGGCGTATGAGGAAGCAGCTCAAGGAACTAGGGAGATTGTTTCTATTCACATCACCAGCAAGCACAGTGCCGTCTATAATGCTGCGCTAGTAGGTAAGGAGGTTGTGGAAAAGAAAGGATGTCGGATTGAAGTTATCGATTCTAAAGGTGTGACAATGTGGCAAGGTTTTGTTGCCATAGCTGCAGCTAAAGCCGCAGCAGCCGGATATAGTCTACAGCAGGTGGTAGACAAAGCTCATGAGACTATTAGCCAGATGCGTGCTCTGGCACTTCTGGACACTGTAAAATACGCAGTCAAAGGTGGGCGTCTGGGGAAGGCTCTATCTGCAATAGGATCAAAGCTTCCTGTGAAGCTTTTAATTACCCTGCGTGACGGCGAGATTCGCCCAGCCAAGTTGGCACGCACTCGAAGTAAAGGAATAGACCGACTCCGTGAGTTTATAAGTTCAGCATTGCACATTGAGGACTTAGCTATAGTTTATAGTACCACCCCTGACGATGCTCAAACACTAGCCGAGTACGTAGGTTCGCTCTTTCCTAATGTAGTGCCTCAAATAGTAAGACTTGGGCCAGCGCTAGGCGTCCATGCTGGGCCAGGGGCACTGATTGTAGCCGTTAGAGAATGACAAAGGACAAGCCGATACTGGACAAAGCAGGCACGGTTTGCTATAATGAGTTTTAAGCCACTAGGAAAGGAGCAGGAAATTTCATTATGAGGTATGGAGTGACCTAAAGCTAGAAAGATGGCTGTAACGTGGGGGGTCGTTCATTCGTCCACTTAACTGACTGACCTTACCCGAAGACTGGTTCACTTAATAGCTGGTCTATCCATAGTAAACTTTAGCTGGTTTGTTGGTATTCATTTCTGAAATTCCTCTCGCAAAACGCCAAATTGGCTTGCTTTCCACGTAATACTCCTTAGGTGTCCCTCGCCTTTATCTACCATCTCCGCATTTGATGCGTAGACTTCCCACCGCCTTTTTGTTTTCTAGCTAATAGGCATGTCTGTATTGGTAAGAGGTAAAATCTAGAACATGATTCGAAAGGGACTGACCGGGGGTAGTCTTAAGCTCCTCAGCAAAGATGACATAGATAAGATTCACCAGACCGCGATGCGGGTAATCGAGGAAGTGGGCTTTGAAGTAAACTCGGAACTTGCTCTGGAACTCTTTGCTGGGGCTGGAGCTTGGGTGGATGAGAAAAAGCGCCGGGTGCGCCTGTCCAAGAGGAAGGCTCTAGAACTGATAAGGATGGCGCCGTCAGAGGTTAAACTCTGCGGTAAAGATAAAAAGCATGACATCCTCCTGGGCGGTAACCGGGTATACACCGGAACCGGGGGAACTGCCCTCTATATCTATGAGCCGAATGCGGGCAGGAAGCGCCTGGCCACTATGAGAGACTTAAGGCGCATTGCTAAACTGGTTGACGGGCTGGATAACATTCACCTTTTCATGTTGCCCACCTACCCCAATAACATACCGGTGAAGCGAGTAGATGTAAACCGATTTTTCGCCGGCCTGGACAACACCACCAAGCATGTTATGGGAGGTGTTTACACCCTCGATGGGGTAAAGCAGGTAATACGAATGGCAGAAATGGTGGCTGGCTCTCCTAAAGCGCTCCGGGAGCGTCCCCTTATCTCCATGATAACCTGCACTATAAGCCCCCTGAAGATGGACGGGCAGTACGGTGACATGCTGATAGCCATCTCAAAGAGTGGCATCCCCGTGGTATGCCCTGCCGAACCACTGTGCGGGGCTACTTCACCGATAACCCTCGCCGGAAATCTGGTGATAGGGACTGTGGACTCACTGATGGGGGTAATGCTTGCTCAAATCGCCAATCCGGGAACGCCGGTCATAATGGGCTCGGTAGCTTCTAGTGTTGACCTCAGGGACTTTAAGTACCTTGCTGGCTCAGTGGAGATGGGACTGCTAAGTGCGGCTGGTGCCCAGATGGCACAGTTCTATAAGCTTCCCTTCTATGCCACTGGTGGTATGACTGATGCCAAGATGCTGGATGCCCAGAGTGGCTACGAGTCTGCCATTACTAACCTGCTTTGTGCCCTAGCCGGGGCTAATTTCATCCATGATGCCGCCGGACTTATGGAATTCGCCTTAACGGTATGTTATGAGAAGTTTGTCATAGATAACGAAATACTGGGAATGGTGATGAGAGCCGTTGAGGGCATAGCGGTCAACGATGATACCTTAGCCTTTAACCTTATCAAAAAGGTAGGGCCGGGGGGTAATTTTATTGCCGCCAAGCACACCAGACGCTTTATGCGCCGCGAGCACTACTATACAAACTTGAGCGATAGGAATAGCCGGGAGGAGTGGGAGGCTAGGAGGAGTAAGAGCACCTGGCAGAGGGCATCAAAACAGGTAAGGGAGCTTATAGCCAGCAATAAATACAGCTTACCCCCGCAGACAAGGCGGCGGGTGCTTTCAGGGATACCAGGCATAGTGGACTGACATACGTTAGCCAGGTAAAGGCTTATTACGGGAGAAGGTAATGCCCAGAGAAGGAATTTTAGTTCAAAACCCCTATAAGAGGCTGACTGATGAGCAGGTCTCTCGGATTCATCAGGCGTCAATAGAAATTTTGAGTGACCCCGGCCTGATATCCTTTAACCGCCAGGCGGCAGATATATTCAATGCTAATGGGGCAAAGGTTGAGGTAATTTCCTCCGGTGAGAGTCCCTGCTGGCTTATAAAAATACCGGAGAAGCTTGTTCTTCAAGCCCTTGATAGCACCCCCAAGACGGTCAAGCTGGGTGCCAGAAATCCGGAAAATACCCTGATAATGAACGGTGAGGAGCCGAGGGTATACTTTGTTTCCGGCTCGGAAACGAATATATGGCTGGATGTTGACTTCCCAACCTACGTCAAGAAGTCTGAGCGTAGTACCGAGATTCAAGTGCCGGAATTTCACCCCCGACGTGGGACTGTTGATGACCTGTGTAAGTCGGCGCATGTCTGCGAGCACCTGGAGACCCTCGATGGCTACATCCGTACCGTAAATATTCAGGACAAGGATATCACCGAAGATAACAAGGATGTAAACAAATTCTTCGCTTCCCTGAATAACACCACCAAGCATTTTATGTCGGGGCTGACCAACCTAAAACAGCTTGACAACGTGGTGAACATGGCAAAACTAATAGTGGGTGGCGAAAAGGAGCTCAAGGAAAATCCCATCATCTCCTTTATCACCTGTCTGGTCAAGAGCCCATTACAGTTTATTGAGGATACCACCGATATCCTTATCGAGGTTTGCCGAAGGGGACTGCCCGTAGTGGTGTCCTCCTCACCCCAAGCCGGGACCACCGCCCCCATTAAAGAAGCCGGCATTCTGGCTCAAATAAATGCCGAGGTTCTAGCCGGTATAACATTGAGCCAGCTGGTAAACAAGGGGACGCCGGTGCTTTACGGTAGTGTGCCGGTGAGAGCGCGGATGGACACCCTTAGTGATTCCTATGGTTCCGTTGAAACCAGCCAGTATAATATTGACTGTACTCAAATAGCACGATTTTACAAGATACCCAACTATTCTACGGCGGGTGTCTGTGATACCAAGACCCCGGGACAACAAGCATCAATAGAGAGGTTATTCTCAGATATAGCGGTAACCTTAAGCGGACCCCAGTATTTGCATTGTGCCTACGGGCTGCTTGACTGCAATGCTGTTTTCTGCCTGCTTCAGGCAGTTTTGGACGATGCTCATTTTAAGATGATTAAGTTTTTCCTTAACTCGCCAGGGATCAGTGAAGGTGATATTAACGAAGTCTTAAAGCAAATAAGAGAGGTGGTGGAGACACCGCAGAAGATGTACGTTCGCCATATCCGCCCGCTTATGCGCAGCGGGGAGCTCTCGGCGCCCTATCCTTTTGAAGGGGAGGGCGAGGGCGATAACGTGTTCGCCTTAGCCTACGAGAGGATGAACCAGCTTCTTGCCCAACCGGTTGAGCATATAGACCCGGCGACTACGGCTAAGATATTTCAGGAAATTCCTGGCCTTTTACCCAGGCTTAATGTATATGAAAAAGGGGGAAAGCAATGAGTGAAGAAATAATCGCCTCACTTAAGGAGAATGTTATTCAGGGAAGAAAGACCGCGGAAGACGAAGGGATAGAGGAAGGTATGGTCGGTACGCCAGCGGTGGTGGAGCTAACGCAGCAAGCCCTAGAGAAGAAGGTTTCTCTGGAGGCAATAATTACCCAGGCTCTGACGGCGGGGATGCATGTCGTGGGGGAGAAATTTACCGCTAAGGAGTATTTTATCCCGGACATGTTAGCCTCTGCCGAAGCGGTGGGGGCGGCTATGGATATCCTGAAACCGCATCTTGAAGCCTCGCATATTGAAACCAAAGGGAGAGTTGCCATAGCCACGGTAAAGGGAGACATCCATGATATCGGCAAAAATATTGTTACCACCCTGCTCAAAGGAGCCGGCTACGAGGTCAATGACCTGGGCGTAGATGTGCCTACGGAAAAGATTTTGGAAGTTGTTAGAAAGGAAAAACCTGATTTCCTGGGGCTTTCGGCGCTACTAACTACCACCATGGTAGCCATGGGAGAGATAACTGAAGCGCTGAAAGAGGAGGGTCTTAGAGATAAGGTCAAGGTCTTGATTGGGGGAGCAGCCGTCTCTGATGAATATGCCCAGGAAATAGGAGCCGATGCCTATTGTATAGACGGTTTTCATGCCATTAAGACGCTCGATGCTTTCCAAGAAGTGAAGGTGTAAGGCAGGCATAAGCACTTAAAGAAGGGATGCTGATTATGGCCGGAATTGCCGGAACTCAAGGCGCTGACAAAGGCGAATTAGACTCCATACTGAAGAGAATCAAACATAGAGGGCCAGATGAAACATGGGTAAATAAGCAGGGGCAACTAAATTTGGGATGCCTTGAGCTGAACGTAGGTAAAGGCTCAAAGGCAGGCTCACATCATACCTCTGATGGTAAAAAAGGAGTTATCCTTGACGGCCGCATATATAATCCGGAAAAATCAAGCATGAGTGACGCCGAGGCTGTGTTGCATTTCTATAATAAGTTTGGCACGCACTTTGCCGATAAGCTAGATGGAGACTTTGCCTGTGCTGTAAATGACAACGGGAAGGTGGTACTGGCTCGTGATTGGGCTGGTGTAAAACCTCTCTATTACGGGCACAACGATGGCAGATTGTGCTTTGCCTCAGAGGCAAAGGGCCTTGTTGGTATAGCCGACGATGTTAAGGAGTTCCCGCCTGGCTATGTCTATTCCCAGGAACTGGGATTCCAGAAATATACCTGCCGGGCGGTGGAGACGCCGGAGTTTGAGAGCTTCGAGCAGGCCAAGGAGGTGCTGGCTCAGCTGCTGCAAGAAGCCACGGAGAAACGGATGAAAGATGGTGCCGTGGGCGGGATTTTCTTGAGCGGCGGTTTAGATAGCAGCCTTATAACCTACATGGCGGCACAAGTAAAGCCAGATATTGAAGCCTTTACCGTAAGTATGGAGGGAGGGCAGGACCTTCCTCTAGCTAAAGATGTAACCAGTTATTTAGGCATTAAGCACCATGTATTGATGTTCAGCGAAAAGGAGATAAACGAGATATTACCTCAGGCTATTCACCACATAGAGATGTTTGAGGAAAGCTGTGTGCACGGGGCAATTGCCAATTACCTGGCGGGAAGATTCGTCAGCCCGCATACTAACTGCGTTTTTACCGGAGAGGGGGCAGACGAATTTCTTGGTGGGTATGATGGACAGTTCAAGCAGGGAAAGAGCCAGGAGGAAGTTGCCAGTATAGTAGATTTTCTTCTCAATGTCGCCCATAATACGGCTCTGCAAAGGCTGGATAGACTGAACGCCGCCAATGCTATAGAATCCCGTACCCCCTTCCTGGATACGAAGGTGATGGACTTCAGCCTGAAGATACCGCTGGGTGACAAGATTCACGGCCCAGAGCAGGTCGGGAAGTGGATTCTTCGCCAGGCATTTGAGGGTTGCCTGCCGGAGCATATAATCTACCAGACAAAGCGGTTCTTCGCCCAGGGTTCAGGTGTGGCAGGGATTATGCGCTCACAGGCGGAGAAACATGTCTCCGAAAAGGAAGTGGCAGAACATAACAAGGTAGAGGGTAACCCCTGGTTATCTTCGGTAGAAGAGCTGTATTACTATCGGATGTTCAAAGAAACTTTTCCCCAGCCCGCCTTCGATCGGCTGGTCGGCAGATGGGACCCCTTCCGGCCAGACTTCTTCCCCCGCCAAGCAGGCAGCTAGGGATTGAGCAAAATAGTAAATCCCCAAAAGTCATAAGGCCTTTGGGGATCCCGAAAAAATTCAATTTTCTTTATTTATCTTTTTTTCTTCGCCCTCTCTGGCTATAGTTCTTGCCTCCTCGGGGATAGGAGGAGGAACTGGCTCAGCAGGAATCACTTTTACCGCGCCAAAGCGAGGGGGACAAACCTGAAAGCAAACCCCACACCCTATGCATTTCTCCTGGTCGATGACATGGATTTGATTCTTGCCGCCTATGATCGCCTCTACAGGGCATTTCCTAAGGCAAATCATGCAGGCTTGGCACTTATCCGGGTCAATATAGTATGAGATTAGCTTCTTACTGATATAACTTTCAGCTGCTTCAAGGTCTAGTTTTAACTGCTCTAGATCTTTTCCTTCGCCTACCCCGATAGGTCCCATCTCCTTTAACTGCTTGGTGAAGTTGGTAACAATTTCGGCAAAACGAATTCCCTCAGAAGCAGACACCCATTCAATCCGCAATCTTTCTGGGTTCAACCCTATCCGTTCCATGAGTTTTTTACACCGCTTTGTCATCTCTAATGCTTCGCGATTCCCTTCCGTGGCATAATGGCATTCACCAAGCCAACAACCGCCGATAAGCACTCCGTCTATTCCTTTTGAGAAAGCCCGGAAAATGAATGCCGGGTCGACTCTGCCGGAGCACATCACCCTTATCACCCTTATATTAGTGGGGTATTGATACCTGGAAACTCCAGCCAGGTCCGCCCCTGCGTAGCAACACCAATTACACAAAAATCCTAGAATCTTCGGTTCAAACTCGTGACTCACAACCATTTTTTAGCTCACTCCTAAAAGTAACCCTATTTTGTTCATTAGTGGACTTTTACCGGGGCTGGAAACGCCACGTCAATTTCAGCAAAGATCTGCTCATCAGTAAAGTGCTTCGAGGAAATAGCCTTTGTCGGACATTTTGTATTACAGAGACCGCACCCTTTACAGAGGACGGGGATAACCTTGGCTTTTTTGCCCTCAGGTGTATCATGAAGCTCTATAGCACCGTATTTACAAACTGCCTGACACTGACCGCACCCTACGCACTCACTCTCATCTACCACACAAATAGCACCAGAGGCGGTGACTGAATCCTTGGAAAGAATGGTTGCCGCCCGGCCGGCAGCTCCATAAGCCTGGCTAATCGATTCCGGTATATGCTTGGGATAGTGGGCTGTCCCACACAGAAAAACGCCATCTGCGGCAAAGTCAACAGGTCTTAATTTTACATGGGCTTCTAAGAAGAAACCATCCGGGTTCAAAGGTACCTTGAATAACTTGGATATTTCATTACTTGTTGCTGAAGGAATAACGGCGGCAGCTAAAGCGAGTGCATCGGCATCTATAGCAATCTTCTTGCCTAAAATGGGGTCGGTCACGGTAACCCTCAGAATACTCTTGCCATCCTCTTCAACAGCTTCTACCTGGGGTTTATCATCCGGCTCATAGCGGATGAACTTCACCTCTTGGTTGGCCGCTTCTCGGTAATAATCCTCGGCAAACCCATAAGTTCTCATATCTCGATAGAGAATGTAGATATCCATCTCGGGGTTTATCTCTTTTAGTTTCAAGGCGCAGGTTATAGCGTTGTTACAGCATACCCGGCTGCAGTAGTTTCTGTCTTCATTTCTGCAGCCCACGCATTGGATCATCACCAGGCTCTGTGAGCCAGTCACCCTTGCTTCTCCTTTGGCGATTTGCTCCTCTAACTCCAGCAAGGTAAATACCCTGTCATCTTTCCCGTAGAGGTATTCGGTGGGTTTATATTCTTCAGCACCAGTAGCGATGATGGTTATGCCGTGCTTTATCTCCTTGACCCTTCCTCCAGACTCCACCTTAGTTATGAAATTCCCCACATAACCGGAAGCCTCGGTGATGGTAGCATCAGTAGATACATGAACTAAGGGGTGTTGGTAAACCTTGCCTATAAGATCACTCAAATATGCTTGAACAGCCATATTGTCCAGGGTGTAATGAATTCTTCGAGACATTCCCCCCAAGTCTGTATCCTTTTCCACCAGGTAAACCTCAAACCCCTGTTGGGCTAAGCTCAGGGCACTGGTCATTCCGGCTATGCCTCCTCCAACCACTAACCCCCTTTTGTCCACCGGCAGCTCGAATTCCTGTAAAGGCTGTAAAAGGGCAGCTCGGGCTACCGACATCCGGACTATATCCTTCGCCTTTTGGGTGGCGGCTTCCCTTTCTCGAGAGTGGACCCAGGAGCAATGTTCCCTTATATTGGCAAATTCAAAGTAATACGGATTAATTCCGCCTTCACGAAGTGTGTCCCGGAATAGCGGCTCATGTGTCCTGGGGGTACAGGCGGCAACAACCACGCGATTGAGCCCATGTTCTTTGATTGCGTCTGCTATCCGTTGGGCAGCATCAGTAGAACAGGTAAAGAGGTCTTCTTGAGCGTGGACAACATTGTCTAAGGTCAAAGCATATTCAACTACCGAAGGGACATCCACCACCCTTCCGATATTAGCTCCACAGTGACAGACAAAGACCCCTATCCTTGGTTCCTCACCGGAGACATCCCTTTCCGGTGGATATTCCCTTTCTCTGGACAGCTTCCCTCGCCGGTAGGCAAGGAGTTGACTGCAAAGGGCGTCAGCCCCGCTGGCGGTCATAACCGACTCGGGGATATCTATAGGTCCTTGGAAGGCTCCGCTGACAAAAATTCCCGGACGAGAGGTCTCCATAGGATTATCAGGATTGGTTTCACAGAATCCGTAAGAATTGAGTTCGATGCCGAACTTTTTAGCCAAGTCCTCCACACCAGCAGGAGGGTTCAAGCCAACGGATAATACAACAAGTTCGAATTCCTCTTCCTTTACTCCGTCATCGGTAGTAGAGTATTTTATGGTTACATTCTTGCTTTCGGGCAGCTCTTTCCCTGTTGATACGTAGCTTCTTATAAATCGAACCCCGGGAAGGTTCTCTGTCCTCTGGTAGAATCGTTCGAAATCCTTGCCGAATGACCGAATATCGTTATGGAATATAGTAGCCTCAATCTCGGTGTCATGGTCTTTGGCCAGAATCACCTGCTTCTGGGTATAGGTGCAGCATACGGCTGAACAATAGCTGTTGCCGCCCGGGATAACCTGCCTGGAACCGACGCACTGAATCCAGGCTATCTTCTTGGGATGCCTCCCGTCAGAAGGGCGCCTTATCTCACCTTCGTAAGGCCCGGTGGAGCATAATATTCGTTCAAAGTCAAGACTGGTTACCACGTTCTCCATCTTTCCGTAGCCATAGTCGCCCCTCAGCTTGGGGTCGAATATCTCATAGCCCGGAGATAGAATTATCGCCCCCACCTCTATTTCTACCTTCTCCTCCTTTTGATGAAGATCTATGGCGTTATTCTTACAGACTCCTACGCAAATGTTGCATTTTTCGTCCTGGAGGAAAAGGCAGCTATCAGGGTCTATATAAGTGACAAGCGGGACTGCTTGAGAGAAGTATATATGGGTGCATTTAGCAAAAGATAAGTTTTGATTATATTTATCGGGGATCTTGACCGGGCAGTACTCGGTACAGGTAGTACAACCCCGGCATTTATCATCTAAAATGTATCTGGGCTTCTTAATCAGGGTTACCTTGAAGTTACCTGCTTCCCCTTCTACCCTGTCAACTTCGGTATAGGTCAGGATGTTGATATTGGGATGTCTATCACATTCAATAAACTTGGGAGATTCAATGCACATAGAGCAGTCATTGGTGGGGAATGTCTTATCAAGCTGGGCCATCTTGCCGCCAATGGCTGGCGAGTTTTCAACCAGGTAAACCTTAAAGCCCATCTCAGCTAGGTCAAGGGAGGCTTGAATACCACTGATTCCTCCACCGACAACCATAACATCGCCGATATTACTTTCTTCGGGACTATTAACAATCTGTTCTTCGACTGGTTCTTGTTCTACTGGTTCTTTTTCCACTATTTTCCGTCCGTATCAGGTTTATTCGGTTCTCTAATCGCTTCTTGGATAATTTCCGTGATGTCCTTAATCTCTATGGCTTCACTATTCTCCAGGGTTAACCGGCTATCCTCAAAATTGGTGATGCAATATGGGCAGGAAGTAGCCAGCACCTCAGCCCCGACCTCTTGAGCTTGTTCTAATCTGAGGTCGGAGAATCTTTCACCCTTTGGAGTGTCCATCCAGATCCTGCCTCCTCCCCCTCCGCAACAAAGACTATTTTCCCGCGAATCAGCCATCTCAATCAGCTCTAAACCGGGTACCTTCTTTAGGACCTCTCGGGGTTCGTCATATATGCCATTATGCCGACCCAGGTAACATGGGTCATGATAGGTGATTTTCTTCCTATAATCCTTGGTAAGCTCAAGCCTTCCCTCATTAATAAGCTCGAATAAATATTGGGAGATATGAACCACCTCAAAGTTGGCCTTAAATTCGGGATACTCGTTTTTGAAGGTGTGGTAGCAGTGAGGCGAAGAAACAAGAATTTTCTTCACTCCATTATCGATAAAAGTTTTGATGTTTTCCCTGGCTAAGCGTTTGAATAATTCCTCATCGCCCGCCTTGCGGATGCTTTCTCCACAGCAATTCTCCTTGGGACCCAGTATCCCAAAATCTACCCCCGCCCTGTTAAGTATATTGGCGGTGGCAGTAGCTACTTTTCTTAATCTTGAGTCATAGCTGGGGTAGCAGCCGGGGAAATATAAAACTTCCATCCCCTCGGTGAACGTTTTTACAGACAGACCTTCTGCCCAATCTGCCCTCTTGGCTCGTTCTTCACGCAAGGGGTTGCCTTCGGCAGCGAGGCTTGCCCTTACGCTGTGGATTGGAGCAGGAGAAATCCCTGCTTCCGAGGCAATCCTGCGAAAAGATACACTAACGTCCATCGTTCCTACTCCCCTGGGGCACTGCTGAGGGCATGCTCCGCAGGTAGTACAACGCCATATATCTTCACCTTCTATCTCAGGCAAGCCGAAGGCGGCCTGTCGGACTATGTTGCGCATACTAAAGTTTCTAACCCTGTTCCAGGGACAAACGGTATCGCATAATCCGCATTGATAGCATAATTTGAAGGCTTCTCCACCAGCCTCTTTTATGGCATCTATCGCCTCTTTGAAGGGGGCTACAGTCTCCACTTTCTTTTTTAATCCTCTTCTTTCGCCTTAATGTTTTATTCCTTGGCTAATCGGGCAAGGGTATCCTTTACTGCCTTGGCTCCATGTTTTTTTACTAATGATTCTAATCCTATCTCCATCTCATCCGTCTTCTCTTCTTCTTCCCCTTCCTCCTCCCTTTCTTCGTAAGTCAGGGCATCAGATAAGCACCACTGAACACATAATGGCTCTGGTAGTGGCGGTTCTTCTTCACACATATCACATTTTAGAGGGAGACCGGAATCGGGGTCTTTGAAAAGGTCCCGGGATGGGCAGGAAGCCCGGCAGAAGCTACACTCGTCATATACCTTTCCGTCAATGGTATAAATGTCTCTGCCATTACATTCGGCTTCAGTATACTCACCGGCCAATACCGGAACATAAATATCTCTTAGTGGATCCCAAAGCACTCGAATCCGAGACCTCTCCGGATTAGTGCTGCTATATTTTGGCTCAGCGTGAAAGGCGGAGCAGATTGCCTCACATGCCCGGCAACCATTGCACTTATCAACGTCGATCTTGATTACCTTAACTTTTTTCATTTTTTAGAACCCTTCTTAGTTGCAGGTTTTGGCTGACTTTTTTCACTTTTTGAACCACTCTTAGCTACCTTGGCCTTTTTCTCTTTATAAACCCCTCTTTGTTCTAAGTCTTGGCTAACGTAATCCAAGCCGAGTTCATCTAAAGTCTCTTTGGTAGGAATACCTTCATTATTCCATCCCTTAAATTTATAGTATTCATCAAGCAGTTTAGTTTCTATCTCAGGGAATCTCTTCCTCCAATGGTCCTCAGGCGGTTTCTCATCAATTCTCCTCATGCCTCTTCTTATATTAATGGCTCTAATTAAGGTTCGGTTCCTCTTGGCTATTTGCCATAGTTTAGCTTCATCAATATCCATCCCGGTGGCAGATGAGATTACACTCGGTAAATTGTGTATATGATACGGAGGCTTAATGGGAAATGACGACAAACCGGCGCATATCCCGGTGGCGTCGTCAATGTAATGCATAGTCTCCTGCCACTCAACAAGTTCACAAGTTGCTTCAATATTTGGGTAATGTGGCAGTGTGCGTGGCTCCCAGTTCAAGATAAATTCCTTAAACTTTTCATCAGGAACCTGGACCCAATCCTTTACAAACTCCTCTCTCTCCTCTTTAGTGGCAAAAGGCGCCTGGGGTATCTGCCCTTCAATTTGGGTAATGTTGATTTTCTCACCTGTGGACCACATGAGGTAATAAATAGGGTTCATCACCCCCAGTTTGATAGGGATCTGCTCATGTTTCTTAATAGTATTATGATCGTAGGCCTCTGCCCCCTTGCCAATCTTACGGGCCGCCCAATAAACACCATTGGCTAAAACATCTCCAATCCCTTCTCGCCGAACGATTTTTTCAAGCAACCAGAAGAATCTCTCCTCGTTATCGGATGGAAATCCTGGCATGTCCTTGTCAGTCAAAATGCCAGCTTCATAAAGCTCAATGGCGAAGGCCATAACTTGTGGGGTTGTGTACCCGTCCACTCCGTACTCCTGAGCCAGACCAGCGATTTTAAAACCAAAATCCAGGTCTGACATGGCCGCCATTGTATAAGTAAGTTTCGAGTAGCATTTCATCATGTATCTTTGAAGTTTCGGGTGGGTAATTATTCCCCCGCATTTCATCGGACAGTTATAGCAACTTATCAGCCGCTCCACCGCTTTGTCCTGAATCCCCTTCCACTTCTCTTCGACTTCCTCGTTCCAAAAATCCTTTCTCCGGTGGCGCGCATTTCCCCAGGCGAAACTGGCAGTGTGCCACTGCTCATCATGTAGCGTCATCTCTTGGGGTGACCCAAGTCCGGCTAAAATGGGCGGCACCCCCTTAACTGGATTTTCCTCTCGGTACTGTATGTATTTCAGCACCTCACTGCAAAGCTCAAAAAGTTCAGCCGGTCGGGCAACAAAGACGTCCCTTGTTCCACGAACAGCTATCGCCTTTAACCCTTTGTCACCCATAACGGCGCCTATTCCTCCTCGACTGGCACTGGACCTGCCCTGCTCGATGGAGGCAAAATAGACCCTATTTTCACCGGCCAGGCCAATAGTAGCTACCTGGGCTTTCGGCTCCTTCAACTCCTGTTTAATAAGTTCTTCAGTTTCAAGACAGCCTTTACCCTGCAAATGAGAGGCATCACGTATTTCTACTTTGTCATTGTGTATCCACAAATAAACCAGCTTGGGGGACTTACCACGAATGATTACTTTGTCATATCCGGCAAATTTCAGTTCTGGTGCCCAAAATCCTCCCATTATTGAATATGCCATTAACAAAGTCTGAGGAGAAAAGGTAGAAATAATGGTACGATTAGCACTAGGGGCAGGCGTGCCGGCTAAAAGACCAGCGCTAAATATTAGTAGATTATCAGGAGAAAAGGGTTCAACTTCAGGGGGAACCCTATCCCATAATATCCTGGCGTTAGTACCCAGACCCCCCAGGTGAAGTTCAGTTAATCTTGGGTCAGTTCCTTCCTTCTCAATGCTTCCTCGGGATAGGTCAATTTCTAGATTAACCCCTGTCTCTGCGTACCTCATTTTTACCCCCTCAGGTTAGTTAGGCTCTAACTAACCCTTCAGATTAAGTGTTTAATCCTCCCTGCGCTTCGGTAGTTCTGGGACACTGAGTCGAAGTATTCATTGGCTTTCTCGGCAAGCAGGTCCCGGTATTCACGAAATAGGGCGGCCGCCCTGGGGCGTAGCCAGTCCTCAGGCAAAAGCTCCTTGGGCAGGTCCGGATCAAAGAAGGGCAAGCGGCGGTATTCGTGAATCAGACTGAACCTCTCCACAAAACACTCGCTGGGTTCGATAGTTTCACCGGCCTGTAATTGCTTCAGGTGCTCTTCCAGCCTGGGCTGATATTTATCAATAAAGTTAGCGTATTTGTTATGTATCCGGCTTAAATCCCAACCAAGGCGCACTATCTCTTTAGAATCGGTGAGACCCTGATTTTTAGCCTGGAAAATCTGGATATGATCCCTGACCTCAAGCCGGTCAGCCAGGTCCTCCACTTCCTTGGTCAGGTCATAGGGCGATATCCAGGTAGCCTCGCTCAGGGTGCCGTATCCCATCCAGTTAAGCTCCAGGCGCAGCCGGTCCCTGGCCTGGCGTCTCTGTTCGGGGATAGAATAGGTGACGATATTCCAGCTTCCGTCCCAGTGAGAGTTTTTTCGTTCAAAGATGCGCTTGGCGCCCTTGGTCAGCAAACTGTTCCCCTCCCCGGTCAGCGAATAGTAGCTCTTGTGCCCTACCCGCCTCACCTTTAACAGCCCGGCACGACACATTCTGGATACCGCTGAGCGCACCGCCTGCTGGGAAAGACCCAGATTGCCGAGCAGCTTTATCAGGCTGCCGACGCCAATCTCCCCTCCACGACCGAGGAGATAGTCACCATATAGGGTGAGCATCGCTGCTTGAGGACGAAGTATGCCTGCTGACAACAGTTACTCCAATATGTCATTTTATTTATATAGCGTATTTTTCACGCCATATATACAAATTTACCATATCAGAAGCAATTTGTCAATAGCTAGCCAACCAGCCTTAAAGCTGTTATATTTAGAGAAAGCTGGAGGCCCCGTCCGGAGGTAAAATGTCAAAAGATAGAAGCGTGGAGTGGGTTGAATACACGAGGATGAATGCAGAAGTCACTAGGGCTAAGGAAAGGGTAGTGACAGAACTTGGTCTGTCAATTATCATAAACGGAAGGCATTTTGCCACAGCGATGATAACGCCTATGATGGAGAAGGAGTTTGTCATCGGGCATCTATTTGGGAAGGGAATTATAGAAGACATCGTCGATATAGAATCAATAACAGTAAAAGAGAATATAGCTGAGGTAACTTTGTCCAGGAAAGAGGATAAGGCAAATCGGCCTCCGGAAATACATTCTGATTTTAAGGTTAGTAGAGAAGATATAGCTAGCGGCGTCAACGCGATCCTAAAATCTAAAATATATGCCGAAACCGAAGCCATACATTCAGCTGGACTGTTTAAACGAGGAGCAGAACCAATTTGCATAGCAGAAGACATTGGAAGGCACAATGCACTAGACAAAGTGATAGGCTACGGGCTGATTAATAAGATTGATTTTAGAAATACATTTGCGACCTCAACCGGAAGGATAGTCTCTGACATGGTGTCAAAGGTTTGCCGAGCGAACATTCCAGTTGTGGCCACAAAGACTGCGGTAACAAAATTGGGTGTCGAAATTGGCGAAAGGTGCGGACTGACAATTATAGGATTTGTAAGGGATATAGGGATGAAGATCACCAAAGATACGGATGTAAGCATTGCAACTGAGAGGGGAATGAAAATTTACACGAATCCCCAAAGAATACTTTATTGATACAACCGCGATGGCGGCGTTACTGTTAGATATAAAGTGCAATAAGGTAACAAGACAGTGATTGGGACCCTGAATTAGATTGGCACGAGTATTGACAACGCAGGCAGGTATAGTTTATTGTACTAATCGTAACTCGAGGTAAATGCCCAAGTTGCGGAACCAAAGTTTTCCGAATAGGGAAGTCATAAGTGTGGGAAAGCTATGGTAAGTGCAAGCGAGAACACGGTTTGTGGCAAAGGGGCTCAGAAGACCCAAGCGTTGGCGTACTTTTGAGCCCTTCTTCATTTAGACAGGGAGGTGTGAATCTAGAGGCTAAAAACTGCAAAGGAGGTAGTATATGGGATAGGACTGTACTTCACATCGCGAAGCCTTATTAACTAAGGAGGAATTCAGATGAAGAAAATATTGTTAATCCCACTGGCACTGTTGTTGGCCGTTAGCTTAGTTGCTACTGCCTGTCCAGCACCACCAGAGGAAGAGGCTCCTCCGACAGGGACAATAGAGCTAAAAGTAGCTAATTACTTTCCTCCCCCGGCCAGTCAGTCCATAATATTAGAAGAATTTTGTCTCGAACTAGAGGAGCGCACCGGTGGCCGGGCGCAGGTTGATTACTTTGCTGGCGGCACTCTGCTTACCGCTGAGGCAATTTTTGACGGGGTAATTGACGGAATTGCTGATATAGGCTATTCCCATGTTTATTACACCTCAGGTCGCATGCCCGTTACCGAAGCTGCCGGTCTGCCCCTCGGCTATCCCAGCGCCTGGGTAAGTGCTCACGCTCTCAACGATTTCTATGAAGAGTTTAAGCCCGCGGAATTTGATGATGTGAGAGTGCTCTGGATGAATACTTCCACCCCCAGTGGCATAAGCACCGCTGACACACCGGTGTACACGCTGGAAGACCTTCAGGGGCTAACCCTAAGAGCCCCCGGGCTTGCTGGTGAGGTTATTGCAGCACTGGGCGGAACCCCGGCACCCACACCGATGACGGAGGTCTATGATGCCATCTCTAAGGGCGTCCTTGATGGGGAGGCTTCAAACTTTGAAACACTCAAAACGTTCAAGTTTGCCGAAGTTGTCCAATATGAGACGTCAGTCTGGCAAATCACCAATCCATATCCCTTTTATCTGGCGATGAACAAGGACAGCTATAACAGTATGCCATCAGACATTAAAGTCATCTTTGACACCCTGGTTGGAGAGTACAAGGAGCGATCTATGTTGATGTGGAATTCCGTAGATTTCGCCGGCCAGGCCTATGGCTTGGAGATGGGTGTAGAATTTATCGACCTGTCCCCGGCTGAGGTGACAAAGTTTAAGGCAGCTGTCGAACCGGTAATAGATGATTATATAGCAAATATGGTGGATAAGGGGTACTCCGAGGCAGAGGTTAACAGCTGGATTAACTTTCTGCGGGAGCGAATTGAATACTGGACGGCCAAGCAGATAGAATTGCACATCCCGTCAGCCGCCGGTCCTCCAGAGGTGAAACCCTAGGCTTTGTTAGAACGATTGGGTGCGGGGGCTAAAAGCCCCCGCACCCGCCAGAGATGACGAGTTGAGCTCAGTGTTAGGCAAATTTGAAAAGTTTAATCGTCGGTTAAGTGGCTGGTTTGAGTGGATCGGGGTCGCCGGGCTGCTGACGATGATGCTTGTCACCATCATCGATGTTACCGGGGGCAAGCTCTTTCTTTCGCCTCTCCTTGGTGCTATGGACTGGGTCAGGGTTGCACAGAGTGTGGCCATTGCTTTTGCCTGTGCCATCACCTTGATCGTTGGCCGGCATGTCCGTGTAGAGTTTTTTGTCGCCAAGCTACCCAAGCGCGCCCAGACCGTTATCAATAGCCTGATTAACCTTCTCGGCTTGGGGCTCTTTGCCCTGCTTATCTGGCGCATGTCTGTGCTCGGTTATTCCCTTCAAGCCGGAGGGGAGGTGAGCGCTACGGCTCACATACCCCGTTGTATTTTCGCCTACGGGATTGCCCTGGCCAGCCTCCCGGTGTGTCTGCTGTTCTTACAGGAGCTTATCAGTTCAATAACGAAGGTGGTTAAAAGATGAGCCCGGTTACCGCCGGCATTGTTGGTATCGGCGTTCTCCTCATCATGTTTCTGCTCAGAATGCCGGTGGCCTTCGCCATGGCCCTGGTCGGGCTGGCTGGTTTTGCCTATCTGGCCACCCCGGAAGCCGCCCTCAGTATTCTAGCCCGGGACGTCTTCGAGCAATTTACCTCTTACCCGCTGAGCGTTATCCCGATGTTTATCCTGATGGGCTCTTTCGCCTTCGCCGCCGGAATCAGCCGGCGGCTTTATGACACGGCCTATACCTGGATAGGGCAGCTACGGGGCGGTCTGACCATGGCTACCGTGCTGGCCTGTGCCGGTTTTGCTGCCATTTGCGGTTCGTCGACGGCTACGGCGGCGACCATGGGCAAGATAGCCCTTCCCGAGATGAAGCGGTATCACTACGACGACACCCTGGCCACCGGCACTGTTGCTGCTGCCGGCACGCTGGGGATTCTTATCCCGCCGAGCACCGTCCTCATCGTCTACGGGATATTGACCGAGGAGTCCATCGGCAAACTTTTCATAGCCGGAGTATTTCCGGGGTTACTGCTCAGCATATTTTTTGTCTTGACCGTGGCTGTTATTTGCCTGCGCAACCCCACCCTTGGTCCCCCCGGAGCCCCCACCAGCTGGAGAAAGAAGGCGGGGGCGCTTGGCGGAGTTACCGAGACCATAGTTTTGTTCGGTCTGGTTATCGGGGGGTTATTTCTCGGCTGGTTCAGCCCCACTCAAGCCGGGGCTATTGGCGCCGCCGGGGCTCTGGTCATTGGCCTGGTCCGGCGTGAGCTTAGCTGGCGGAGCTTTCTAGAGGCGGCCAAAGATGGACTGCGAACCTCTTGCATGGTTCTCTTCATTATTGCCGGGGCGATAGTCTTTGGTCACTTTATGGCGGTATCCAGGATACCTTTCATATTGGCCGACTGGGTGGGGGGACTGCCGCTGCCGACCATGGGCATAGTCGGGGTCATCGCCCTTATCTTTTTCATCGGCGGCTTCTTTATGGATGCCATGGCCCTAATCGTGCTCCTCATCCCCATCCTCTTCCCGGTGCTTATCGCCCTCGACGTTGACCTGATATGGTTCGGGGTGATAGTCGTCTTAATGGGCGAGATGGGGGTAATCACACCGCCGGTAGGGGTAAATGTGTTTGTGATTAAGGGGATTGCTCCGGATATACCCATTGAGACCATCTTTAAGGGGATATTACCCTTCCTGGTGGCTATGATTATCTGTACCCTTATACTGATGGCTTTCCCACAGATTGCTACCTTTTTGCCCAGCTTTGCCCGCTATTAGGACTAAACAACGTTATCCCTGACAAAAACCGCACCTTGACAAGAGGAGGGTAGCGATATAGTATTTGCCACAGGTGGGCAATTTCCCAAGATTAAGCAGCAGCTCTGTGCGTGTTATTGCTGGTAGGCAGTTAGCAATACCCAAATAAGCCATAAGAGGAAGCGGATGACGAGAGAATGCCTGATGTATATCAACGGGGAATGGGTGGGAGCGGCCAGCGGCAAGACCTTTGACGACTACAATCCTTTCACCGGGGAGGTCATTGCCAAAATCCCCTCCGGAGGCAGAGAGGAGGCCAAAAAAGCCATTGCCGCCGCTGATGCTGCCTTTCCCGCCTGGTCCCATACCCCCCCATCGGAGAGAGCATCCTATTTCCTGAAAGCAGCCGATGTCCTGGAAAAGAGGCAGCAAGAGTTGCTCAAGATTCTGGCCGAGGAGGCGGGCACCACCTTTGGCGTGGGCATGTTTCAGCTCGGCTTCACTCCGGGTCTGCTGCGGCAGGCGGCGGCTCAGATACATGATGCCAGCGGCGAGATCATTCCCGCCGACCTGCCCGGAGCTTTCTTTATGACCATCCGCCAGCCGGTGGGGGTAGTGGCCGGAATATCCCCCTGGAATGTCCCCCTGATTCTCTCCCTGAGGGCTTTCACCCTCCCCCTGGCTTACGGCAACACCACCGTCTTAAAGCCCTCGGCGGAGGCACCACTCAGCGGCGGGCTGGTCATCGCCGAGATATTTGAGGAGGCTGGCTTCCCCAAGGGGGTGTTCAATGTGGTCACCAACGCCCCGGGCTTGAGCGGAGAGGTAGGCGAGGAGTTTGTTGAAAACCCCAAAGTGCGCCGCATCAGCTTTACCGGCTCGACCGAGGTGGGCCGGCAGCTAGCGGAGAAGGCGGGAAGGCAGCTTAAAAGGATAGCCCTGGAGCTTGGCGGCAACGACCCGCTCATCATCCTCAAGGACGCCGATATTGATTATGCCGTCAATGCCGCCATATTTGGCCGCTTCCTGCACCAGGGGCAGGTCTGCATGTCTTCAAAGAGAATAATTGTAGAAAAGCCGGTAGCCCAAGAGTTCACCAGCCAATTCGTAAAGAAAGCCAAAGGGCTCAAGGTGGGAGACCCGCGCCAGCCGGATACCATAATTGGGCCGCTCATCAACCAATGGCAGCTCGACCTGATTAAAAGCCAGGTGGAGGAAGCTCAAAATAAAGGCGCCAAGCTCCTCTGCGGCGGCAAGTATGATAAACTCTGCTACTACCCAACCGTGCTCACCGAGGTCACCACCGATATGAAGGTCTTTACCGAGGAGACCTTCGGGCCGGTGGCTCCGGTGATGGTCGTCCGGGATGTTGACGAAGCTGTGGCGGTAGCCAATAATTCCCGCTACGGGCTTTCGGCAGGTGTCATCACCCGCGATTTTGAAAAGGGACTGACGGTAGCCGAGAGGCTTGATACGGGCATGGTGCACATCAACGATTCCTCAATAAACGATGAGCCCCAGGTACCCTTTGGAGGAGTCAAGGAAAGCGGCTGGGGCCGGCTCGGCGGTCGGGCCGCTCTTGAGGAGTTCACCGAGCTGCGCTGGATAACCATGCAGCGAATGCCGAGGCAGTATCCGTTCTAAAAAATTAACGGGAAGGAGGCCAAAAAAATGGCCAAGGAAATTATCCTTTACAATCTAAAGGCAGGTATAACCGATGAGGAATACAAAGACTACGTTACCAGAGAGAAAGGCCCCCTGCTGGAGAGCCTGCCCTCGGTTAAGAAATTCGAGATGGTCAAGATAAGCGGTTCCGTCAAGGGGGAGATTCCCTATAAATACATAGGCATCCTGCATATAAACAGCCTGGATGATTTCTACCAGAAGGACGCTAAATCATCCAAATTCCAGGACTTTCTGGCTAAATGGCAGACAAAGGTATCGGACTTCCACATCCTGTTTGGGGAAGAGATATACTAGCCCCGTTAGAGGGAAGTTGGCTCAAACGAAAAAAAGGAGGTATTTAGATGGCGAAGGGAACGAATGCGGTAATAGTTGGCGGGGGAGTGAGTAAATTTGGCGTAAGACAGGCAACCTTATTCGATATGGTTCAGGAGGCAGCCAAAGCTTGCTCTGATGACATTCCGGCACTGAAGCCCGAAGGCATCGATGGCCTCCTCTTTTGCTCCACAAAGGTGGGGAGGCATTCCAACGCCCTTAACACAGCGCCTCTTATAGCTCACAGATTGGGATTAAAACCGACCTCAATTTGTACCAGGCTGGATACCCTGTGCGCTGGCTCCAATACGGGGATTATTCTGGCCAAGGGATTGGTAGAAAGTGGTATTTCTGAGGTAGTTCTGGTGACAGGCGCTGAGAAGAGTTATCTGCCCCAGAGATGGGAAACAAACTATACAGAATTGGCGGTCAATGACCATGACTGGGACTCCGCTATGGGGTTAGGAGTACCTCCACCGTTTTTTGCTATGATTGCCAAAATGCATATGAAGCGCTACGGGACAACTAAGGAGCAAATGGCACGTGTTTCCGTAGCCAATTACAATTATGGCTCGACCAATCCCAAGGCGCACTTTTACCCGAGGACGCTTGACCTGGAAACGGCGCTAGACGCCAGGCTAATCGCTGACCCATTCGGTCTTTTTGACTGTTGCCCCCTATCCGATGGTGCCTCAGCGGTTATCATTGCCTCGGAAGAGAGAGCCAAAGACCTGTCTGACCGGCCGCCGGTCTACATTCGTGGCACAGGGCAGCACGCCACCCATAGCATGTCGGCAGGTTGGCCGGGTGAAACCCTTGCCGAGTGGCCTCATCTGAAGAAAACGGCTGAGGTGGCTTACAAGAATGCCCAGGTCAGTCCCAAAGATATAGATGTGGCTCAGGTCCATGATTGCTTCACCATATCTGAGATTATAGAGATGGAGGAGCTTGGTTTCTGCAAGAAGGGAGAAGGCGGTGCTTATGTAGCCTCAGGTGCCCTCAATCTTGATGGTGAACGCCCCATAAATACCGATGGTGGCCTTATCAGCTGTGGACACCCCTTCGGTGCCTCTGGAGCCCGCCAGTCCCTTGAGTTATGCAAGCAACTTCAAGGGAGGGCTATAAATCAGGCGAAAAATCCCAAGTTTGCCCTGGCGCATAATCTAAGCGGTGCCTGTGCCCAGCACACGGTGGTAATCTACGGGACGGAGCCGGTTGAATAAACCATAATTAGGATAAGGAGAAAGAAGATGGCGGATTTACAAGAGGCAAAAATAGTAGGGACTCCAGCTCTAGATGGCAGATATATTTCGGAAATGGATATGTGGCCATTGGAATGCCAGGAATTTAATCGGCTCTATCAGTTTTACGATAACCTCAGGGAAGGAAGGTTTACCACGACCAAGTGCCAGAAGTGCGGGCATATCGCCTTTCCACCGGGTGTTATATGCCCCAAGTGCTGGTCTGAAGAACTGGAGTGGGTAGACCTCCCCCAGAGAGCCAAGGTGGTTACTTTCACCGAAACACAGGCTGGCGCTCCCATTGGTTTTCCTCCTCCGATAATCATGGCCTGGCTTAACTTTGGCAAGGACAGCCCTTTGAAGCACCTGCTGGGTCGCATCATAAATTGCGCTGAAGGCGAGCTAAAAGAGGGTGATGAAGTAAAGCTTGTGGTCTTTGAAGTCCCGTCACATCCTATAGAGGTTAAGAAGGAAACCGAGGTACGCGATAGGGTATATTATGCCTTTGAGCCTGTGAAATAAGCGACTGGAAGGAGGAGACATATGTCATTGGAAGGAAAAATTGCCTTCGTCAGCGGGGCATCAAGACCGACGGGAATCGGAAGGGCAATTGCTCTTACCCTGGCGAGAGAGGGAGCCGATGTTGCTGTCAGCGGCTGGAGCCACTTTGAAGGGGCACAGGCAGTAGCTGAGGAAATAAAGCAACTGGGCAGAAATTCGACTGCGGTAAAAATGAACGTAGAAGACTATGAAGATGTAAAAAAAGGGATTGCTGAAATAAAGAGTAATTTGGGAGCCGTTAGTATATTAGTGAATAACGCGGCACAGATGGGGCAGTTTATCACCATAAGCAAGACCGATATGGATGTGTGGCATAAAGCTTTATATACCACCCTCTTTTCCGCTTTCCATTGCATTAAAGCGACCTGGGATGATATGTGCGCCAACAATTGGGGGCGGATTGTGAATATTACATCGGTGGCTGGAGTTATGGGAGGATTTGGTCAGACTAGCTATGGTTCCGCAAAAGCTGGACTTATTGGTCTGACTAAATCAGTCGCCCTTGAGGGGGCAAGGTATAATATTACCAGTAATGCTGTGCTTGTTGGTGTGGCTAAGACTGGTGCCCCGCTTGATGATGAAGTACGCCAAAAGCTGGAGAAGAGAATACTCGCCCACCGCCTCGCCGAGCCGCAGGAGATTGCCGATGCTGTTGCCTACCTGGCGTCCGATGAGGCACAGTATATGACTGGGGCCACAATGAACATGTTGGGCGGTCTTGACCTGTTTGTGTTTTAAATGGTCAAGCTCCCCTTTAACGAACTTGGGTGAATGTAGGAGGCGCCAATGAAGCCAGTGGAGCAATACTGGAATCCAGTTCTGGAAACACTGCCGCGCGAAAAACTTCAGCGGTTGCAGCTAAAGAAGTTTCAGAACATATTTAGGTGGGCTTACGAAAATTCACCATTCTATCATAAGCTATATAGCGAAGCTGGGCTTGAGCCCGGCGATATTAAAACGTTTGATGATATAAGCAAAGTCCCCAAGATGGAAAAGTCGATGATGAAAGGCGTTCAGGGGAAAGACCCCTACCCCTACGGCGATATACTTAGCTTACCCCTAGAGCAGGTAACGGAATACCGCCAAACAAGCGGTACAACGGGACAACCGATATATCAGGCTGATAGCTGGCAGGACTGGGAGGGTGGCGTCGAAGCCTATTGCTATGCATTATACGCCCAGGGATACCGTAATAGCGACCGCATATTCGTACCCTTTGGCTATAATATATTTATCGCCTTCTGGACATATCATTATGCGGGGGAGAAGCTGGGCTGTGAGGTAATCCCCGGCGGTGTCTTAAATACCGAGGCGCGAATATTAAAGATGCAAGAGCTAAGAGCCACGGCGATGGGGGCCACGCCAACCTATGTGCTCGGCATGGCCGAGACCGCCAGAAAAATGGGTATAGAGCCAGCAAAGGACTTATATATAAAGAAAATAACCTGTGCTGGCGAACCGGGGGCTTGTATCCCAGCAACCAGGAAAAGAATGGAGGATGCCTGGGGAGCCAAGGTCTACGATCAGGCAGGCAGTACAGAAATAGGTCACTGGGGCTGGGAATGCCAACATCAATGTGGCTTACATGCCAATGAGGCTTTCTATCTTGTTGAGATAGAAGATATCGATACTGGTGAACTTATTACTGAGCCCGGTAGAAGGGGCAAGATGGTTGTCACCACCTTTGACCGTATGGCTCAGCCATGCATCAGGTTCGATTCTAAGGATATAATTGAGTGGAGCCCTATAGATAGATGCGAATGTGGCCGAACCTTCCGCCTTCTTCGAGGTGGTGTTATGGGCCGGGCGGACACTATCACCAAGGTGAAGGGGGTATTGCTGGCTCCGGCTTCCATTGAGGAGGTGGTCAGAGCTATCCCCGAGCTGAGCGATGAATATGAGGTGCTGGTAGCCAAGAAAGGCGACCTGGATGATATTACCTTAAAAGTGGAGCTAATATCGGGGCAAGAGAGAAATGTTGACGCCATTAAGGCTAGGTTGGTTGACCAGCTCAGGGTAAAGACTGGGTTGGGGTATAACCTGGAGTTTCACGATTATGGCACCTTACCCAGGTACGATGGTAAGGCAAAGAGATTCAAAGACCTAAGACATAAGGAGTAGCAAGTTGGTTAAAGAATATAAAATAGAGGATATGGCAGAGAAGATCCAGCTATTGAAACAGACCGCCAACGAGCTGAAGAGTATTTCCGGGGGAATTCAAGCTGTAGATAGAAATGTTGACCGTATCCTGGCGAGCATTAAGATGCTGGAAATAAACATCAGTGATGTAGTAGGTACCCTTTGAAAGAGTTTAGCAAACCTGCGTGCGGGCTTTGCCAGGGGAAACCGGGGTTCTGAGAGAAGTAAAATAGACTCACTGTGAGGAATCTGACTAGGCATGAGTCTTGCCAAGAGTCTTGGTCTAGAAGCCTCTTCCCCTATCTATGGTGGCAGCGACTGGATTTGAACCAGTGACCAAGGGCTTATGAGATTAACCCTCGAAAGGCTGGCAACCGCTTGCCTCCTTTCGGATTGCATTATATACCGCCAGCCCCTTTACAGTCAATGCTCCTACCCGCCATCTTCAAGGCATGGTTAACTCTATGGGTAACTTCGCCCGGCTTCAGTGAACCGCTAGTGGAGACATTAGCCCTTTCTTGACAAAAGAGGCCGAAGTTGTATAAAATGAAATTGATAATGAGTCTCAATCTCAAAAAAGACAGGGAAATTTACGGTCATTCAATGACAGCTCAGCGGCAGCTACTTCTGGAGTTGTTGCGTGACGCCGACGAGCATATCGACGCTAAAGAGCTGTACCGGCGTGCTAGTGCCAGAGACGAGTCTATCGGTCCAGCGACGGTATACCGCAACCTTAACCTCTTCAAGCAGCTGGGGCTGGTTGAAGAGAGAAGGCTGGGGAAGGTTAGTTGCTGTTACGAGATAAAGCAATCGCCGGAGCACCAGCACCTGGTCTGCCAGGGATGCGGCAAAATCATCGAATTTCAAAATCCTCTGGTTGGGAAGTTGATCAAGGCAGTACGGCGGGAACATGGCTTCAAGGTGACCAAAGCCGAGTTATATCTCGAGGGCTACTGCCCGGAGTGTGAGGAGAAGGAGAAAACACAGTGACCCAGCCGACTGCAGAGATGATGGACATTACCGAGCGAGATTTTGACAGGGAAGTGCTGAAATGTAAACTTCCGGTGTTCGCCTGCTTCACTGCACGGTGGTGCCACACCTGTTATCCTACATGTCTTTTTGCCGATGAATTGGTAAAAGAGTATGAAGGCAGCGTGAAGTTTGTGAGGGTGGATACAGAGGGAAGTCCCGAGGTATCAGCCCGGTATCGCGTCACGGTTGTGCCAACCATATTACTCTTTAAGGACTCTCAGCCGGTGGAGAAACTGCTCGGTTTTCAGGACCATAAGTCGTTGAAGCGATTACTGGGGGATGTAATAGCTAAAGAGCCGGGCGCTGATAGGATAAAGGAGATTGAGGAGAAAGTCGCTGACCTCAAGGCTCGATGGCCAGCTCACTCAGTACACCCGTCGATGGTACAGGAGCTGGAGGAGTTAGAGGAGGAGCTAGAGAAGGCAAGGGAGGCGGCAAAGAAAGACTGATGCCAAGCAAGATGGCATTAGTAGATTATAAGAAATGCCATCCAGAAAAGTGTGACAGCGGCGTTTGTGCTGCAGTTCTAGCGTGTTCTCACAAGCTGCTCAAGCAAGAGGCACCCTATGAGATACCTATGACAGACCCGTCTGTCTGCCAGGGTTGTGGCGACTGCGTCCGTGCCTGTCCCCTGAAGGCAATCGAGATAGTAAGAATGTAAGCAAGGAAGGGCGATAAACGATGAAGATATCGGTCTGCGGTAAAGGAGGAAGTGGCAAAAGTACCATAGTCGCTCTGCTGGCGAACGAAGCACGAGCCAATGGTTACCGTGTGCTGGTGGTGGACTCGGATGAGTCCAATTCGGGACTTTTCCGCATGCTGGGTTTTGACTATCCGCCCGTACCTCTCATGGAGCTCGTTGGGGGCAAGAAAAACCTGCAGCGAAAGATGGGGCAGCCAAGTGTTCTTGCCGAAAGCCGCATCGTGTTGGAGGATTTACCAACTCAGTATCTGGTTCAGAAAGACGGTCTTACGCTGGTCGGCATCGGCAAGATACTTCAGTCCCTGGAAGGCTGTGCCTGCCCCATGGGGGTATTAAGTCGCGAGTTCTTAAAGAAGCTCGCTTTGGCGAAAGACGAGCTGGCTATCGTGGATATGGAAGCGGGGGTGGAGCATTTCGGCCGAGGTGTGGAAACAAGCATAGATAGCGTACTGGTCGTGGTCGAGCCTCCTCTGGAATCAGTCAATGTAGGTCAGAAGATACACGACCTGGCTTCAGGAATTGGCATCAAGAATGTCTGGGCTATCCTGAATAAAGTGCCAACAGGGGAGATAGCCGCCAGGCTGAAAATGGAATTACAGGAGCGGCAAATTGAGGTGGTCGGGTGTATCTACTTTGACGCCGATATTTTCAGTTCAAGTCTAGACGGTAGAACCCCGGTGAAGGGGGTAGCGGTGCGGGAGATCAAAGAGGCCCTGGACTGCATCCTTGAAAGGGCAGGTCTGCCAGCACCAAGGTAACGTGGGTCTAGCCGCTCAAGAGGAGGTGCGAATATGTGTCTTGCTAAGGCTTATCTAAATAAGTGGGGCGAGAAACCGCTTGTTCAGGATATTGCTCATATGCGGCTGCACGACGACCAGGTGGAACTGGAGACACTGTTTGGCGAGGAAAGGGTTATATCAGGCAGAGTGGTCGAAATAGATTTCTCGACCTCGAAGATACTGCTCAGTGAGAGTGCCAAAGCTGACAAAGCCTGACCAAGGAGAAGATATGCCGCCAACCAATTCCAGAACTCGAAAATCTAATACGGAGAGAAGGCAGAACAAAACTGAGTGGTCTCCCTTCGATGACCTAGCTACAGAATATGATGCCTGGTTCGACAAAGATGGAAGCCTCATATTCTTCACTGAGGTGCAGGCGTTTAAGTCGCTCCCGCCTTCCCTGCCAAGGCCATGGCTTGAAATAGGTGTCGGCAACGGCCGCTTCGCCCAAGCGCTGGGAATAGAGACCGGGATCGACCCCTCAATCAAGCTCGTTGAGATGGCAAGGCGTAGGGGTGTAATTGCCTTTCTAGGAAGGGGAGAACAGGAGTTCTTTGATGAAGAATTATTCGGCACGGTCTTTTTGATTGTTACCCTCTGTTTCTTGGACTCGCCTCTGGATGTTTTAAAGGAAACCAAACGCATCCTGATACCCGGCGGCAAGATAGTGCTGGGGCTGGTCTTAAAGGAAAGTCCCTGGGGTCAGTTTCATCAGACGAAGAAGGCGCAGGGGCACCGTTTTCATAAATTTGCTACCTTCTACACATATGATGAGGTATTGGCGTTGCTGGAGCAGGCGGGCTTTTCTATGGAAAAGGTTGTTTCCACGCTTTTTCAAAAGCCGGGCAAAGTAGAGCACGTGGAGGAGCCTAAGGAAGGCTATTTTCCCGATGCTGGATTTACGATAATAGTGGCAGGCAAACAGGGGGTAATTAGTACGTGATTGGAGGCAGTTATTCATGGCTAAGGAAGAGATGATATGTCCCTTCACTGGGAAATTATGCAGGGAATGCGCCCTTTACCGCGGCAGACACTACTACTTGTGTTTCAGTAAGAAATATCGGGGGCATGTGGAAAAGTCAGAGGGAGCCAACAAGGGGAGTAACCCTGGCGCTTCTGAAGTGAACCCCGATGAGCAATTTGAGGCGCCCGCCAAAATGCCCAGCGCCATTGATCCATTTAAGAGGCCCTTAGAGGATATCAAGTAGACTATGAACTGCTCAAAGGACATAAAGAGGGCGAGAAGGTTTACTAGTTTCCTTTTAGCTGAGGAGGATAGGGTTATGAGGAAGCTATCATGCGATTAATCAGGGGGTATAGTGGCTAAAAATATATCAGAGGAAGATGTGCATCAAGCAATAGGCCAGGTAATGCACCCGGAAATCAGTCGTACCCTTGTTGAACTGGGAATGGTCAAAGATATATCCCTGAAGGGCGATAAAGTCACTCTTACCCTTGTGCTTCCTTTCATTGGTATTCCTGCTTCAATCAAGGACCATCTTGAGAACAGTCTGCGCCAGGCAGTAACGAAGTTGGGTGCGAAGGCTGAAATCGGGATAGCGGAGATGAATCAGCAAGAGCGTCTAGCTTTCTTATCTATGGAGCAGGAAGGCTGGAAGGGTTTGTAGCTTCAGAGATTATGAAAAGAGGCAGACAATGGCTAGGTATGACGTAATCACTATTGGAGGTGGTCCTGCTGGGCTTACCGCTGGGCTCTACACCTCAAGAGCAGGACTGAAGAGCTTGCTGCTGGAGCGCGGGGCGCTGGGTGGTCAGATGGTAAATGCCACGCTGGTGGAGAATTACCCCGGCTTTCCTGAGGGCATAGCTGGCTCCGAACTGGGTTCGCTCATGCACCAGCAGGCAGTCAGATACGGTCTGGAGGTAGCAACCGCTGAGGCCATAGACATTTCTCAAGAGCAGCCTTGCTATAGTATTTCAACCACTGAAGGTAGCCTTGAAGCTTCGGCCGTAATCATCGCTGCTGGTTCAGAGTATCGTAAGCTGGAAGTTACGGGTGAGGAAAGGCTGTCTGGTCATGGTGTTTCCTACTGCGCTACCTGCGACGGCTTCTTCTTTCGCAACCGTGAGGTAGCGGTGGTAGGAGGAGGTGATACCGCTATTACCGATGCTCTGGAGCTGAGTCAGCATGCCAGTAAAGTCTACGTAATACATCGTCGAGACCAGCTCCGGGCAGGAAAGGCTCTCCAAGAGCGGGCATTTGCCCATCCCAAGCTGGAGTTTATCTGGGACACAGTGGTGGAAGAGGTCTCTGGGGATAAAGTACTGGAGGAGCTTAAGCTACGCCATGTGAAAACAGGTCAACAATCTAACTTGAAAGTTAATGGCGTCTTCGTTGCCGTAGGGCTCATGCCCAACAGCCGGAGCTTCTTCAACATTCTTGAGCTGGACGATTTTGGCTACATCGTTACTGATGAAATGATGGCTACATCGGCTCCCGGTATTTTCGCTGCGGGCGACATCCGCAGGAACTCACCCCGCCAGATCGCTGCTGCGGTTGGGGATGGCGTCGCTGCCGCCATGTCCGCCTTTAAATATATTCAAGAGCAAGGAAATGGGGCTAAACTCAGAAGCCCTTAATGTAGTTGTGAGTCAATAATCAATCAAGAAGGAGGCAGTATGAGCAAGATAGTGCAAATCACGGACGAAAATTTTGAGGAGGAAGTCCTGAACTCAGACCTTCCCACAGAGGTCGATTTCTGGGCGCCATGGTGTGGCCCCTGCCAGATGGTTATACCTATATACGAAAAGCTCTCCGAGGAGTATGAAGGCAGGTTTAAATTCTGCATGATTAATGTGGATGAAAACCAGCGCACAGCGGTGAAATATCAGATTATGAGTATACCGATGCAGAAGTATTTCGCTAATGGTGAGAATGTAGACGAAATCCTCGGCGCAGTTCCTGAGCAAACCATCCGGGCAATGGTTGAAGATATTCTCAAGAGGTTCCCGGCTGATGAAACGGGAAGGCTTAAAGTGCTTTTAACCTCTTGGGTTGAGCATAACCAAAAGCACGCTGAGAAATTCAGCAAATGGGTGGAGAAATCCAATAACTTGGAGGACAATCCAATTTATAATAGCGTATTACAAGCAGCACAAGAGTTGAAAAAGGCCAACGAGCAGCTGTCCCAGGTATTAATGCAATTGCCGGGGTAACGATTGAATTAGAAAAGGCAAGATGAAAGGCAGTCAATTAGGAGAAAATAAGGGGAGGAAATGCAAAGTAAAGGGGAAAATAGCCTAATCTTCGTAAGGTTATTTCCTGATGAAGATATCTACCGTGAGTTAGAGCAAGTATGCCAAAAACACGATGTTGTTACTGCGGTGGTCTTGTCTGGCGTGGGTCAGTTAAAGCAATTTGAACTGGGTTATTTCAAACAAAAGGGAGATTATACTCCAGAAGAGTTCGAGCAGCCCCACGAGTTACTTTCTCTGACTGGAAGCATTTCTAACCAAGAAGGGAAATATAATTTCCATCTCCATGCAGTTCTAGGAAACGAAGAAAAGAGCGTAGTTGGGGGACATTTGATTAAGGGCATAGTCGAGGTAACCAGTGAAATTGTCCTTCTCAAGACGAGCCTAAAATTCAAGAGAAAGCTGGAGGAAAGCACCGGACTCCAAGGGATGTATCTGGAAGGGGAATAAAAATGAAAGTTTGTATTATCGGAGCTGGCGACGGCGGCTCAACGGCAGCCAATCAGGTTCGGCGCATCGCCAGCGATGCGCAAATTGATGTCTTCAGTCGAAGAGCCGAGCTTGGTGTCCCACCCTGCGAGATGCCCCTGGTAATCGGGGGATCAATAGCCACCTGGGATGAGCTTGTTCGCGGCTTCCGGCAGAACTCATTCTGGGAGAAGAGAAATATAGGCCTGCATCTGAACACCGAGGTCGCCGATATTGTTAAACAGGAGAAGTATCTTATTGCTGATGGCAAAAAGTACGGCTACGACAAGCTGATTCTGGCTCTGGGTACCACCCCGGTCATTCCCTCTTTCCCGGGATTGGACGGCAAAAATGAATTTGTCCTGAGTACCGATATGGCTGACGGCATAGCCTTGAGCAGCGTTGTTGCCCATTCCACCGAAGCAGCTATTGTCGGTGGAGGATTTATCGGGCTGGAGATAGCCGCCGCCCTAAAAGCAAGGGGCTATGGCAGAGTCTACCTCTTGGTTAGACGGGGAATCCTGAGGTCGTACCTGGATGAGGATATGGCGGAAATAGTCAAAGATGTGGTAACGCAGAATGGGGTAGAGCTGATAATGCCAGCCAATATAAAGAGCATAACCAGTGACAAAGGCAAAAAGCATGTGACCCTCTCTGAGGGGGAAGTGGACGTGGATTTCGTCTTCTTCGCCACTGGCGCCAAACCCAATGTAGAGCTGGCTCAAAAAGCCGGGCTCGAGATTGGCGAAACAGGTGCTATAGCGGTAAATCAGTTCCTACAGACCGGCGACCCTGACATCTACGCCATCGGTGACTGCATGGAAAACTGGGACGTTGTCACCGGCTCGAAAAGGCGACATCAGTTAGCCGCCAATGCCATCCGTACTGGCTATATAGCTGGCAGAAATGCGGTCTTGGATAATAAACTCACATATGAAGGCGCGGCCATGCCATTCGTCACCAAGGTGTTTGATCACCAGATAGGAGCGGTTGGGTTTACAGAGAGGGAGGCGAGAGAAAAGGGCCTGGAAGTAGTTTCCATTGCAGCGGATACTCCTCGACTCAGGGAAAGGTTTAACGGCAGGCCAGCACACTATAAGCTTGTCGCTGATGCGAAGACGAAGACTCTTGTCGGGGCACAAATAATTTCCGAGGAGGTAGTGTCTGGTACGGTAGATAAGCTGGCAGTAGCTATAGCGTGTCGCATGCCCCTGGCGAAACTGGTGCAGATTGATAGCTGCTACTCGCCACACGTGCAGGAAGACCAGATTGCTGTTCCCTTACATCGGTTGATAGATAAGCTTGGGTCAGGAGGTGGCTGATGGAGTATGTGAAGCATGTCTCGTTTCAGGACTATGCCATTGTTGCCTGTGGCACGCTCAATATGGAACTGAACTATCTTAGAAACAGCGGCTTTTTGGACGCCAGTAAAATCCTATACACCAAGCCCGGCCGCCACGAGGTGCCCCGGGAGCTTGAAAGCCAGCTTATTAAACAGATAGGAACAGCTAAGAAATACGCTTCTAATATTATCGTGGTCTACGGCGGGAAGTTTTGCTACGTTAATGCCGATAATCCATATCGAAAGATAGACACCATAATTCAGGAACAAGAGGAACCCGGAATCAGGATTTCCAGAATAAAAGCCTCTCATTGTATTGACATGCTGGCCAGCGAGGAGGAAAGGGAAAGAATAAGCCAAGGTAAGGATGTCTATTGGCTTACACCGGGGTGGATGAAATACCGCCATTATGTATATCAGGGCTGGGATAAGGGCTTGGCCAATGAAAATTTCCCCAAGCACTCCGGCGGAGCAATCATGCTTGATGCGATAGCTTATTATGACAAGGTCATGGAAAATGAGCCTGAGAAGATTCTGGAGTTCTCCGACTGGATGGGAATTCCGATAGAACCATATAGGATTACTCCAAACCGATTGAGGAACTTGCTTTTGGATGAAGTCAAGCCTGGGAAGTAACAGGGGTACAACTAGTAAATATAATGCAATCTTTTGAAGGAGGAATGAGAATGGAAGTTCTGAAAGCGATTAAAGGTAGGAGAAGCATCAGGAAGTACACGCAAGAACCCGTCTCAGAAGAGCAAGTAACTCAGATATTGGAGGCTGGGAGATGGGCACCGTCAAGGGGCAACAGCCAACCCTGGAAGTTCATAATACTCAAAGATGACCAGGTAATAAAGGAACTGGCTGAGGCGATTCCTACCGGGAAATTTCTCGCTGAAGTACCACGAGGGATTGCGGTCGTGGTTGATCCCAAATCATCAAAACATCCAGAGCAGGAAGCAGCCGCAGCAATACAAAATATGTTGCTGGCAGCACACGCGCTTGGCCTGGGAACGTGCTGGATTAGCATTCACGGTACAGATTGTGAGGAAAAAGCTAAGCAACTCCTGCTAATCCCGGAAGAGGAGTTGTGCGTATCTGTGGTTTCAATCGGTCACCCTGCGGAAATACCAGAAAAGGGAAGGAAAGGGCTCGATGAAATTACTTTTACCAATAAATATGGCCTTCATTAGGCTATTTAAGGAAACCAAGAGGTGCAAGTGCGCTGACGAGTATTTAGCAATGCTCAGCTAGGGGGTATATTTTGCCATCAGTAAGGTCCAAGGTAGAGATTGGGTCGTGGGGAGCGCGCTATTACGACCTCCTCCTGAATGTGCTCTCGCTAGGGCGCTACTCTTATTTCATCAGGCACGTTGTTGAGAAGATGGATATCAAGTCCGGTCAATCAATGCTAGACCTTGGTTCAGGTACCGGCAAGAATGAATGTTTTATGGCTGAAAAGGTAGGCCCTTACGGCAAGATTGTAGGCGTAGATGTCAGTGACGAGATGTTAAGCCGAGCCCGTAAGCGTTGTCGTAACTATCCTAATGTCATTTTCAAGAAGCAACGGGCAGAGCTACCCCTGCCATACAAAGAAGATTTCGAGACGGTATTCATATCCTTTGTCTTGCACGGGTTTGAGAACGCCCAGAAGCTGAGGATTATCCATAATGCTTACCAGGCTCTGAAGGTAGGAGGAAACTTTTATGTCTTGGATTATGCTGAGTTCGACCTTGGGAGGATGTGGTTTCCCCTTCGCTGGGCATTTACCCATTGGGAGTGCCAACTGGCTGTGGAATTCCTCGAGCTGGACATAAAGGAAATGCTCCACAGTAAAGGGTTTACTGACTGTGAAGAAGAGTTTTTCTTCAAGGGATACCTGCGGCTGCTGAAGGCGGTAAAGACTTCAGTCAATACTACGTAAAAGAAAACGAGGTCACATGAACAGGCTGGAGCAGGCCTTAAGCAGATTGCTGAACCGGAGTGAGCTTACCGGTCGCTTGACGCGAGTCCTGACGTATGCCTCCAAAAAGGGTAGGCTGTCCTATTATGAGGTAGAGAGAATGGTTAAGGATAACACGGAGGATGTTTTACTCTTGGGCAACGAATGGAGACTACTTCTTCCGGTGAGAACACTTAAGAGTGCTACCTGGGAGGATCGGTTGCTAGTTGCTAAGCCAGAGGAACTCTATGAGGTGCCAAATATTGTTAGATATCTAGTCGAAGACGCTGGCAAAACAGGGCGCTGGGAAGCAGGACGAGCCTTAGCTGAGCTTTTCAGGGACATGGGTGAACCAGACTGGGAGAGAATGCCAAAGTTAGTCGAAGAATTAGGAGAGCAAAGTAAAGACTGCAGGATTACTGCGGTTCAGATAAAGGAAATATGTAGCAAGTTAGCCTTAGGAAATAGGGTTGACGCTCTGATAGCTGAGCTCAAGGCAAGCGGAGTGATGAGTCCCAAGCTGGGTTCACTGGTTGAAGTCTCCCGGGCAGGAACGCCTATCTACGAGCTTAATCCGTCGCTGTTCATAAACAAGGGAGAAAAAGAATGATTGGGCAGGTGCAAAAGTCTGTGTAAAAGATAAAGGGGGTGGAAATGCAACTCGAGTATGCGTCTACAGTTTGTCCCTACTGCGGGTGTGGATGCGGGATAAACCTCGTGGTTAAAGACGGCAGAATAGTGGGCGTCGAGCCATGGAAGGAGCACCCGGTGAACGAGGGCAAGAATTGCATCAAGGGCAGGAATGCTTACGACTTCTTATATGCTGATGGCAGGCTGGAAAGACCATTAATAAAGGGAAATGGCTCTTTTAAAGAAGCTTCCTGGGAAAAAGCACTAATGCTGATTGCAGAAAAGCTAAGAAACGCGGAGCCAAATTCCGTTGGTTTCATAAACTCTGGTAAGTGCACGAACGAGGACTTATATGTGCTGCAAAAGTTCGCCAGAGTTATTATTAAGACAAACAACATAGATAATGCGTCAAGATTTTGTCATTCTACCACTGTTCCTGCCCTAGTCTCAACAGTGGGCTCAGGTGTGATGTCAACCTCGGAGATAAGTGTGGAAGAAGCAGACTGCATATTTATCGCTGGTGTAAATATAAAAGAAACCTACCCCATGATCGCCCGCAGGGCGCTAAGGGCGAGAGACAAGGGAGCAAAGATTATTCTTGCTGATCCAAGAGCAACAATAACCGCAAGAACCCTGGCTGATATACATTTGCCACTGAACCCAGGAACAGATGTGGCTCTGGTGAATGCCATGATGAAAATAATACTGGACGAGGGTTTGGAGGACAGAGAATTCATTGAAAAAAGAACAAAGGGATTTGAAGAGTTAAAAAATCATCTCTCCTCCCTCAATATGAACGAGGTTGAGAAAATAACTGGAATCGCCATTGAAGAGATAAAAGAAGTAGCCACAATCTATGCCAAAGCCCAAAAAGGCTGCATACTGTACAACGCAGGGATAGCTCAACACTCCGCTGGCATAGAGAACATTGTAGTACTTGCCGATCTTGCCCTGATTACCGGCAATTATGGAAGGCCAGGAACTGGAGTTAATCCCTTAAGGGGACACATAAATGGGGAGGGATTTGGCGATATGGGACCTGTACCTGTTTTCTATCCCGGTTTTAAGGGAGTGAACGAGGAAAATGCGAAGCTGTTTGAAGGTTATTGGGGAGTCGAGAATTTGCCGTCCCAGCCTGGGATGACGTATATAGATATGATAGAAAAATGTAGCATTTTGTATATCATGGGAGCCAACCCTATGGTCTCTGCTCCTGATACAAATAGGGTTAAAAGCATGCTTGGAGAAAAGGATTTTCTTGTGGTTCAGGACATCTTTATGACCGAGACCGCTGAGCTTGCTGACGTCGTTCTACCAGCTGCCACCTGGGTGGAAAAGGGGGGAACAACAACGGAGGTTGATAGAAGGGTGCAAAGGATTAACAGGGTTGTTGAGCCTCCGGGAGAGGCGAAACCTGATTGGGGAATACTCTGCGAGCTTGCCCGGACAATGGGATTTCAGGAGAAGTTCCCGTTTAGCTCTCCGAGTGAGATATTTGAGGAAATAAGAAGGTGTGTGCCTCAATATAGTGGAATTACATACGATAGATTGAAACAAGCCGGCGGTATTCAATGGCCGTGCCCCTCCGAAGACCATCCTGGAACCGACACAATGTTTGTGGAGAAATTTGGGACTTCCGACGGTCTCGGTCATCTCCAACCAGTGAAATACAAGAGTCCCGCCGAAATCCCGGATGAAGAGTTTCCCTACATCTTCACCAACGGAAGAGTCATGTTCCACTACCATTCAGGAACAATGACCAGAAAGACAGAGAGACTAACTAACGAGGTTCCAACAGCACTTGTGGAAATAAATAGCGATGATGCTAAGGAGAAGGGAATAAAGAATGGGGAAAGAGTGACATTAGAATCGAGGAGAGGACAGATAACTGCGATTGTCAGGCCAAGTGATAACATTGGAAAGGGAACAATATTTATGCCGTGGCACTTCTCTGAAAGCGGTGCCAATGTCTTGACCGGGCCTTCCGCTGGTCCGCCATCCAAAATGCCAGAGTTCAAGTTCTGCACGGTTAAAATGGAGAAAAGCTAGAGGAGCTACTATGTGCCACAAATCAAGGGAGCTAGATGGGAAGGGATACTTGGCAGCTCAAGGTACTATGGCTATCGAGTAACTACCCTAAGCCTTCCAGAATCTGGTACGAGATAATTAACCATTTGGAAATTAACAAGGCTTTCAGCAGGGCAGCGATAATAGAGAAGGTTAACCAAATGCGAAGGGGGAAGCCTATCCATTTTAATAAACGCAGGCAGAAGTATGAGATAGCTACCGATGATCGAAACCAAAGATAAGCCAGCTAGGGTGTTAGACAATGGGTAACACCAGAAGTGCTGATAATGGGCTGGAAAGGGAGACGATATGATTGAAGCTATATGCTTTGACTTAGGAGACACCCTGGTAGCTGAAGAAACCACTGTGCATGATAGCTCCGGCCAAGCTATTACTGCCCATGTCATTGAGGGTGTATTCGAAGTCTTGGAAGCTATTAGAAAAGAGGGATACAGGATTGGCATGATAGCTAATGGGGATAGCGCTGGTGCCCGGAACATTATAGAAGCCACTGGCTTACAGGATTATTTTGACGTCATAGTAATTTCTGAAGAAGTAGGTATTGAAAAGCCTTATCAAAAGATTTTTGAGGTTGCGTTAGCCAAACTTGGTGTGAAGCCTGAAAACACAGTTATGGTTGGCAACAAAATTGATGCCGATATTCTTGGGGCAAACAGATCTGGCATGAAGAGCGTGTGGTTCAGATGGAACACCCGGTATAGCGACACAATAGATAGTAGCCAAGAGAAACCCGATTTCACAATCAACAGCCTCTTTGAGTTACCTGGCCTGCTTGCCTTGATATAGAGGTTCATCGCGATTGCGACTTGGGAGCTGTTCAAAAGGGAATGACGATTTACACTGGTTCCGGACCAACACTTCTTACGCCCTTCTAAGGGACAATATTTGGGGCAAATCACATCAGCTAAGTTGGTGATTGAATATTCCTGGATAACTCCTCTGTATAACTCTCCTGTGTAACTCTCCTGTATAACTCAATTCTGCTATTAGCGCCTAGTTTTCTATAGATGTTCTTTATATGTGTATGTACCGTCAGCTTGCTAATATAAAGCTTTTCTGCAATTTCATCATCAGACAGCCCTCTGGTTAGATAGTAAATAACATCCAGCTCTCTTCTACTTAGATGGAATCTAGCTTGTAAGGTAGTCTCCTGTTTCTTTCCGTCGGTGAGATCGGATAAAGTAACCACAAAGTTAGGCTTAGGGCTTATTTGATCAGCTTTCCATATCAGTGAGCATTCAATTCGGAATTTTTTGCCACTTTCTGTAAATACTATCCTCTCTTTTGGCAACAGAATAGGCTGCTCTTCTGCCTTAAGTAAATCAAGGAGGTCGGAGCAATCTTTAATAATATAGGATGGTATAGGAAACTCATCTTTCCCAAGATTAAATGTATTACATGGCATCCTGCTGAATAACTGCAGACAGATATCTCTTGCCTCACTGTTGAAGAAGCAAGGAGTAAATTCATGATCTAACCATAGAAGCCCTTCACTATTAGCCTCATTGGCAGATAAGAAATGTCTTTCCCTGGTATTAATCTGTGAAATTAAACAAATATTGTGCATAGCGACCCCAAGCTGAGGTGCAAGCATCTCAGCTTTTAAGACGTCCCGATCTTCATAATCCGGCTGTTTCTTGGAACGCCACAACGTAATCATGCCCACTAAATTGTTTTGCCAACGTAAGGTCAGGAATAACTCCCAGTATAAATGCTGTGGGCGAATCAAATAATTATAGAAATCTGATCTATCCCAGTCTTGAAAGGAAATAGAGTCCCCAATTTTCAGGGCGATTTTTGATGAGGAAAGTGCCTCTGTTAACAAGGGAGAATGCTGATAGAAAGAGTCTCTATATAAGATGGGGTAATACTTATCTTCATAAAGATTATGGCTATCTGATTTGAAAGACCGTGACTCGACTATCTGTGTGTGCGATAGATATCCTTTAATAAGATGAAAGGTGACACATTCGGCATGGAATACTTGTATTATGGGGGGAAATAACGTATTAATGAAGCTTTCTATGTCTTCACAACGATTGGCAAGATAAACCAGATTTAAAATATCACGGTAATCTTTACCGGTCACCCTAGTCATTTACCACATTTATATCACCTTTTGTTTTTGTTGTCAAAAATACCCTATCTAGGGTATTGATTTTATGGATGTATATATTAATATGGGAGGGGTTATAATTACCTTTTTCAACATGCCATGCTCTTAATTCAGGAGATCGGCTAGTGATAGACTGGCAAGTAACAGCCAAGACAATTTACTGTGATGCTGTGGATGATGACGTGACAATAATGGTCTACAAGGATTGGAGTACAAGGTGCACCGGTTATAAGAAGTATGTCGAGAGTCTTAATAAGGAAACGGCGAAGATGCTTAAGAGGAAAGCCAAACGACTGGGTAGGAATCTGCGATGTGAGGGTCCGCTGGACTATAGGGTGGCTGACTACAGAGATATACTCATGATACAGGACAAAGCTACCCCTACTCCAACGAGAGCAACTAAAAAGAGGCGAGCGCAACACTAAGCAGGAGACTATTATAGGTGAAAGCTGACAAGAAGGTTAAATTACGGATTGACAACCTCTCGCTTAGCTTTGGCGGTGTCAGAGCCCTTGCTGACGTGAGCCTAGATATTAGAGATAACGAGATACTGGCTATTATCGGACCTAATGGTGCCGGCAAGACCGCCCTCCTCAACTGCATAAACGGCTTCTACAAACCTCAAAAAGGTGAGATACACTACGATGGGCGAAGAATTACCCGAATGCGCCCGGATAAGGTGGCTAAACTCGGCATCGCCCGCACCTTTCAGAATATTGAGCTGTACACCGGTCTCACCACCCAGGATAACGTTATGGCCGCCCGACACGTTCTCATGAAGCAAAACTTCCTCGCCGGTGCCTTCTACTTTGGCTGGGCGCACAAGGAGGAAATCGAGCACCGCCGGACGGTAGAGGAGATTATCGAATTCCTGGAAATAGAGCCAATGAGAAAGAAGGTAGTTCATGTTCTACCCTACGGGATGCGAAAGAGAGTTGAGTTGGGCAGGGCTCTAGCTTTAGAACCCAAAATCCTGCTCCTTGATGAGCCTATGGCCGGGATGAACCTGGAGGAAAAGGAGGATATCGCCCGGTTCATATTTGATGTATTTGAAGGTCAGGGAGCTACCTATCCCGATACACCCGTTCTGAGGGACGGGATTAGGTGTATCGTCCTAGTCGAACATGATATGGGGGTGGTCATGGGCATCGCTGATAGGATTATCGTCCTCGATTTCGGGCGTAAAATTGCCGAGGGCACCCCGGCTGAAATTAAGACTAACCCTGAGGTTATCAAGGCTTACCTAGGAGAGGCAATATAGGCGCTTAGAGAGCAAAAGGCTAGGTAGATCAGATAAAATGCTACAAGTAAACAATATTGAAGTTACCTATATGAATGTTATTCAGGTGCTACGAGGGGTATCACTAGAGGTAGGTGACGGCAAAATTGTGGCCCTACTCGGGGCTAATGGCGCGGGCAAGACTACCACACTAAAGGCAATATCAGGGCTGCTAAAGACAGAAGAAGGAGAGGTAACCGACGGCAGCATTGATTTTGATGGTAAGAGGATAGATAGGTATGGTCCCGTGGATATTGCCGCCATGGGTATAACCCAGATTATGGAGGGGCGGAGGGTTCTTGGGCATCTTAGTGTTGAGGAGAACCTGCTGGTATTCGCTCATCATCGTAAAGACCGGCGGGAGGTCAAAAGAGACATGGAAATGGTCTTTGATTACTTCCCCAAGATTAAAGACCTCCGCCACGGGATGAGCGGCTATCTGTCTGGCGGCGAACAACAGATGTTGGTTATAGGACGGGCACTCATGGCCCGCCCTAAGCTTATGCTCTTGGATGAGCCTTCACTCGGGCTTGCCCCACTGCTGGTGCAAGAAATCTATGAAATTATCAAGAGAATCAGAGCCGAGCAAAAGATGGCAATACTCCTGGTGGAGCAAAATGCCAGAGCTGCCCTTAATATCGCTGATTATGGTTATGTTATGGAGAATGGCAGGGTAGTCCTCAGCGGATCAGCTGACATGCTGAGAGACAATGAAGACGTTCAGGAATTCTATATGGGGCTATCAGCGGTGGGTTCCAGAAAGAGCTATCGTGAAGTTAAGCACTACCGGCGAAGGAAAAGGTGGCTGGCTTAAAAGAATAAGTAGAGAGCAATGACCACTGAGATAGAGCAGGTATATAGAGAAAAGGGTGATACCTGGCCCAAGATACTCAAGTATAGCTATGAAAAGTATAGCGATAACCATATAGCCATGCGTCATAAGCATCATGGTATCTGGCAGCCTTATACCTGGAAGGACTACTACCTAAATGTCAAATACCTAGCACTCGGTTTACTATCCCTTGGCTTTGAAGCTGGAGATAAGGTGCTTATTATTGGGGATAATGCCCCAGAGTGGTATTATGCTGAGCTGGCGGCCCAGGCTAACCATGGGGCTTCAGTGGGGCTGTATTCCGATTTAAATCCACCGGAGATAAAATACATTGCCCAAAACTCCGAGGCTAGATTTGCTATGGTTGAAGACCAGGAGCAGGTTGATAAGTTTCTCCAAGTCAAGGACGAGCTTCCCCACCTCAAAAAGGTTATTTACTGGAGCTATAAGGGGCTAGCCCACTACGATGACCCTATTTTGATTGGATATGAGCAGGTGCTAGAGTTAGGGAAGAGATATGAAAAGGAACACTCCCGCCTCTTTGAGCAGAATGTGGAAACGGGTAAAGCCGATGATGTCTGCGCTCTTGTTTACACCTCAGGAACCACCGGAGCTGCACCCAAGGGAGCCGTCCATACCTACAGGACTATGAGGTCTGGTGCCGACTGTTACTTGCATCTTGACCCATGGTATGAGGATGATAACGTTGTCCCCTACCTGCCTCCAGCCTGGATGACCGAGCAATGGTTTGGGATTGGTTGCCACCTCTTGTCAGGTAGCATCCTGAACTTCGCCGAAGAGCCGGAAACCCAACAGCAGGATATCAGGGAAATAGGACCAAACATGGTACTATATGGGGCTCGGCTGTGGGAGAGCCAGGCAAGTATGGTTCAGGCCCGCATTCGAGAAGCTGACGCCCTCAAGAGACTCGTCTTCCGCCTGCTGATGCCTATCGGCTACAAAATGGCCGATTTAAAGTCTAGAAAGCAAAAGCCAAGCCTGTTCTGGAGAATACTCTATGCCTTTGCTGATATAGCCCTGTTTGGACCCATCAGAGATAGGCTGGGTCTGTCAAACGCCAGAATCTGCTATACCACCGGGACTGTGCTTAGCCCGGATGCCTTCAGGTTCTATCATGCCCTAAATCTCCCTCTCAAAAGCCTATACTGGTCAACGGAGGGTGGAGCTCTAACTGGCGCCAAGAATGATGATATCCGTTTAGAGACTGTAGGTCCCGTTCACAAGGGAACAGAGGTAAGAATAACCGATGACGGTGAAATTATTTACCGGCAGTCTGGTATTTTCCTTGGTTACTATAATGACCCGGATAAGACTGCCGAGGTGCTTAAAGACGGGTGGTTTTATAGTGGAGACAGCGGTTTCATTACTGAGGATGGACACGTTGTCTGTCTGGATAGGGTAGAGGACTTGGTTGAGCTGGCCAGTGGCGATCAGCTTGCTCCCCAATTTATTGAGAGCCGGCTGAGGTTCAGTCCTTATATCAAGGACGCCTGGGTTCTGGCCGGTCCCGATAGAGCCTACGCCTCGGCAATCATAGTAATTGACTATAACAGCGTAGGCAGGTGGGCTGGGAAGAGGAGGATGGCCTACACCACCTTCACCGAGCTTTCCCAGAAGCCGGAGGTTTACCAGCTAGTGAAGCATGATATAGACAGAATAAATGAAGCTTTACCGCCGGGAGCCAGGGTGAAGAAATATGTCAATCTGCACAAGGAATTTGACCCTGATGAAGCTGAGTTAACCAGAACCAGGAAGCTGAGAAGGGCATTTATGGAAGAGCGCTACCGCGAGCTTATCAATGCTATCTATAGTAATAAGACTGAGGTGCCTATAGAAGCTCAGGTCAGATACCGGGATGGGCGGATGGGAACAATAAAGACTACTCTTAGCATCCAGTCTGTTGGAGGGGCTGCCCAGTGACCTTCTTTCTACAGTTAGTGATAAGCGGTTTTGCCCTGGGCATGGTCTATGCCCTCATCGCCATAGGCTTTGTTATAATCCTTAAATGCTCCAAGGCATTCAACATTGCCCAGGGACACTTTGTCATGATTGGTGGTTACCTGGGCTTTACCTTCTTGGTAACCTTCCACCTGCCGGTATGGGCCAGCCTGCTAGCGGCGATAGCAGTGGCTATTATAATGGGCTTGTTAATAGAACGCTTTACCCTACGTCCCCTGGTGGGTCAACCAGTACTAGCGGTGATCATGATGACCATAGCCCTAGCTACTGTACTAGAGGGGCTGGCAACCCTAATCTGGGGCGGCGAATATAAGGCTTACCACGGAGTGTTACCAACTATAACCCTAAAAATTGGTGAGCTATCCATACCCTCAGAGATGTTAATTGGAATAATGGTGTCTATTGTTGCCGTAGCTATACTCATGCTTCTCTTCCACTACACCAAAAGTGGACTGGCAATGAGAGCCACCGCCGAGGATGAGCAGGTGGTGCAGAGTGCCGGTATCAAGGTAACTACTGTTTATGCCCTCTCCTGGGTGATTGCCTGTGTTGTTGGTGTAATCGGTGGCATTATTTTAGGCGGCGTATCTGGTGTTATGATACCAATGGCAATGGTCGGCCTGAAGGCATTCGCTGTAGTGCTGCTGGGGGGGATAAACTCAATTGGCGGGGCTATTGTCGCCGGAATAATGCTGGGTGTGCTGGAGAATGTAGCTGCCGGCTACCTGGACCCACTCTTACCTGCTGGCGGCGGCCTGGCTAATGTCTTCCCGTTCATCGTCATAATAATCGTGCTAATCTTCAGGCCCTACGGCCTATTTGGTCTAGCTGAGATAGAAAGGATTTAATAGATGGGTTTACCCTCTGGAACTTTTAGCCAAAGCTATGCTCAAGACATGGCCATCTTCCGCACCAAGGCGCAGTGGATAATTCTGCTTGCCTTCCTTGCCTTTCTTTTCACCTGCCCGCTTTATTTCAGTGACAGAATACTGACCATAATGACCATAATCGGTATCACCGTTATTAGTGTTCTCGGTCTAAATATTCTAACCGGATACTGTAATCAAATCTCCATAGGTCATGCTGGCTTTATGGCAGTAGGTGCCTATACCTCTGGTATCCTTTGTGCCAAGCTTGGCTGGTCATTCTGGGCAGCCCTACCCGCAGCTGCCCTAATGGCGGGAATAGTGGGCATTTTATTCGGCTTACCATCACTAAAGCTCAAGGGCTTCTACCTGATTATGGCGACAATAGCCGCCCACTTTATTATTATATGGTTTATACTTCAATTCTATACTGTCACCGGTGGTGGTGATGGCTTAGCTATACCCAGGCCTGAGATAGGCGGCTTTGTGTTAAAGTCCAAAGGTAGCTACTTCTACCTGGTGATGATAATTGCCTGTCTGGCGACATTCGTGGCTAAAAACATAGTCAGGACCAGGGCAGGCAGAGCCTTCATTGCAATCAGAGATAATGAACTGGCGGCTGAGGTCATGGGAGTCAATCTGTGGGCTTATAAGCTAATGGCATTCTTTATCGGTTGCGTTTTTGCCGGTGTGGCTGGCTCACTGCTGGTTCACTACGTTGCTTTCGCCACTGTTGACCAGTTTCCCTTCATGAATTCAGTGTGGTATCTGGGCATGCTAATTATCGGTGGTATGGGCAGCACCGCCGGAGCTATCTTTGGCGTCGTGTCCCTCAAGCTGCTGGATGAGCTGGTCATCATTGTTGGCCCAATATTATCGGCAGTCGTGGCCCCCCAGGCAGCCGCCTCACTCGGACTCATCATGCGCGGCTTGGTAATTATCCTCTTCCTCATCTTTGAGCCCAGGGGGCTGGCACACCGGTGGCAGATGGTCAAGGCATATTTCCAGCTATGGCCTTTCTCACATTAAAATATGGTATAATATTATAGAATGTTATAGTGAAAAGGGGGTGATTACATTCGAGAGAACAGCAAATTTAGGGGGTGGACAAAATCATAAACTAGAAAGGAGGAGAGATGACTAAGATTAAGTGGGCGTTAATAGCTTCCCTGATTATTATGCTGGTGGCATTGCCGCTACTGGCTGCCTGCCCAGCCCCGTCTGAAGAGGAAGAGGAAGTGGTACCGCCACCGCCAACTGAGTACACAGTGTATGTCGGTGGTTGTTTTGCGTTGACTGGTGCCTACGCTGAGGATATGGCGGCGGATCTGGCTGGCTATGAAGACTATGTTGCATGGGTAAATGAGAACAAGATTGTGGCTCCATGGTACCCAGATAAGACAATCCCCGATAATGTAACCTTTGAGGTGCTATGGCGAGATGATGAGCTCAATGTAGAGAAGGTGCTGTCTATCTATGAGGAGCTTAAGGATAGAGGGCTCCTGGTCGAGAGGATATCAGGGTCGCCACAGGCGCTGGCACTAATGGACTTGCTAAATGAGGACCGCATCGGTGCCACTAGTGCGGCTGCTGGAGCCTATCTCCTGTCGCCGCCAAAAACCATCCTCACCAATTACCCTATTTATACCGACGACTGTGCCGCCTTTGCCGATTGGTTCCTAGAGAACTGGACAGAAGACAGGGCACCGAGGTTTGCCTTCCTCACCGCCGATAATGCCATGGGTAGGTCGGTTGTGACAGATGAGTTGAAAGAGTATCTGGAGGGCATTGGATATGACATAGTTGGCGAGCAGTATGTGCCTTTGGTGCCTATGGCACCACCAACCACCCAGCTTCTATGGCTGAAGGACAACAATGTTGATGCTTGCTTCGGTACCATGATTAACCCCGGTTCCCAGCCAACGGTAAAGGAAATGAACAACCTGGAGATGGGACCCGGTCTGGACTACGAGATAACCTTTGGCTGTGCCACACCAAGTCACCTTCAGGTGTTCGTTCCGGCTATGGGTGAAGAGGCTAACGGTTTTGTCGTCGCTGGTGGCTATGCCTCTTGGGATGACCCCGGCAACGGGATGACCTTCGCCAACGAGCTACTGGCGCAGAATCGCCCCGACAAGGTTGGGGCCATGCACATCATGTATGCGGGTGGCATAGTTGAATGCATGACCCAGGTTGAGGCGCTAAGACTCGCCATGCTAGAGGTACCTGTTGATGAGCTAACCTCGGCTGATGTCCTGGAGTACGGCTTCTACAAGATTAAGAACCTTGACGTCGGCGGCATAACCCTACCGCTGACCTATGGTCCGGGCGATACCGAGGGTGTTGATGAAGTACGTATTCAGCAGGTACAGGGGGGTAAGATTGTAGACATGGGCGCCTACCCGTGTCGCCACATCTACAAGCACGAATAACTTGGTTTGGGGGGCTCATTAAGAGCCCCCCAAAATTCCCGATGCTCCAGCAAAGAGAATGAAAACTAGGATTCCTACCAATTTTGACCTAGTTTGAATTGGTGGGGAGGAATGGTCGTGAGGTCAAGATGAGCTCAATCCAACAGGACTTATCCATATTTAACAAATTTAATTTTGACAGACCGCCCGTGGGTGTTAAGTTCTTACCCAATAAACCGGATGGAATCGAGAGGCTAGATAAGATTTTAGATTTTTGTGAGATGCTTCCCGAAGCACAAGGGGGAAACTCTTTTTACGTCACCAAAGAAAATTTCACCTGCGTCGGACCGCTAATATTGGGCATGATAGAGCATGAGCCAATTTTCGAGAGCGGGCAGGTAGGACCGAGGCTGGAAGTCCTCAAGGACGTACGTGCCAACCAGAGAATCTACCACGTAATCCCCAAACTACAGAAGAACACCGTTAACTACGTCGCTTTCGCGCCTTTAGACAAACTAACATTCGAGCCAGACGTATTAATTGTTACCGCTAATGTGAGTCAAGCCGAAATTTTACTGAGAGCCTTAAGCTATAGCAGCGGGAGGATGTGGTCGGCGAGGGGAACGCCGGTTATAGGGTGCGCCTGGATCTACATTTATCCCTACGTAAGCGGCGAATTGAATTTTACCGTTACCGGTTTTGGTCATGGTATGAAAGCCAGGAAGCTATTCCCCGAGGGCCTGATACTTATATCCATCCCTTATGACTTGCTCCCCGGCATGATAAATAATCTAAAGGATATGAAATGGGTTCCTCATTCCTACACTATAGGCGGAGCCGAGCATAAGAAAAAGATGAAGAGAATAGTTAACGAATTGAAGCAGGAACTTCGGAGATTCTGAAAAATGTAATTGCTATAAGTGGGCTAAAATTACCTAGAGAATAACCGGGCAAAGGCGGGCTTCTGCCAGGGTGTGTCACTCGGGGTTTTTCACCGTCGTCAGTTTCTCTCACCCTCCCTGTAGTAGTGGCTTAAGCGGGGCAAGTGGCATCCCGCCTTTTTAATTATGTGTTTCAGCTTTGCCTAGCTTTAGCCTCTGGCAAAGGGCCCTTGGTCTAGAAGCCTCCTCCCCTATCTATGGTGGCAGCGACTGGATTTGAACCAGTGACCAAGGGCTTATGAGTCCCCTGCTCTACCACTGAGCTACGCTGCCATCGCCGCAATATAACACGATGAAACTAAGCTGTCAATTTCTCCTAAGGACATGGACAGCGGTAGCCTTAAAGGTAGTATAAACCTGTTTTCCCTTTTTTAGAGCTAGTTCCTCGGCTGACCTTTTGGTAACCAGAGCCACCAGCCGGAAGCCGCAGTCTATCTCGATACGGCTGAGCGGACCCAGTGATACCACCCCAGTTATTTGCCCGCGGAAGGAGTTTCGGGCGCTGGTGGCGGTCTTCGACAGGGTAAGGGTAATATTCTCCGGCCTGACGCAGGCACTTACCTTCTCCCCAACAGGGTAAGGGGAAACCGCCTCTATCATCTTATTCCCGCCAATATCCACGGCAACCATCCCCTCCTCGCCTGAGACCACTGTCCCGTCTATAATATTGTCAACGCCAACAAACTCGGCGACCTCCCTGCTCCGGGGAGAAGCGAATACCTCCCTTGCCTCTCCAGCCTGAAGGATTTCACCATTTATGAGCACGCCTATCCGGCTCGCCAGACGCTGGCCCTGAGACATATCGTGGGTTGCCATAATTATGGTGGTGCCATAGCGGCGAATAATGCTGGTGATGAGTTCTTCTATCTTTGCCACCGAAAGCGGGTCAAGGTTAGCCGTCGGTTCATCCAGCAGTAATACCTCCGGCTCGGTGACCACCGCCCTGGCTATAGCCACCCTCTGCGCTTCCCCACCGGATAGTGTCCTGGCGTTTCTCTTCTGGTAGGCGGAGAGGTCAATCATCTCAAGGATAGTATTGACCTTTTGGCGGAGGCTGCTCTTCTCTACCCCCCTCCATTTCAGACCGCAGGCGATGTTATCATAGATAGTGGCGTTAAACACCACCGGCTTCTGCAGCACGAAAGCCATCCTCCTCCGCATCTGGAACCTAACCCTGCTGGACTTGGTGGCGTCCCTGCCGTGAAAATATATCTTGCCCGAGGTGGGCATTTCCAGAAGGTCTATCAGGCGCAAAAGGGTCGTCTTGCCAGCGCCGGTAGGGCCGATAAGAGCCAAGACCTCGCCCCTCTCAACCTGCAGATTGATATTCTTTAGAATATCTTGCTCATCGTATTTCTGGCACAAGTCTATGGTTTCTATTAAAGGCATGGTTACCTCTGCTGTATCCTATTCAAGGCGAAATTCACGATGAGGGCAATAGCGAGCAGGATTATGCCCAGGGCAAGGGCTAGCTCAAGCTCCCCCTTGGATGTCTCAAGGGCAATCGCCGTAGTAATGACCCGGGTGAACCCCCTGATATTGCCACCGACCATAATCGCCAAGCCGACCTCGGAGATGGCTCGGCCAAAAGCCATAATCACCGCCGCCAGAACGGCGTATCTTGCCTCTCTCAATATGATGATGGCAGTTTGCCCGCCGCTGGCGCCAAGGGCTCTGGCAGTGTCCACCAGTGCCCTATCAACGCCACTGAGGGCGGAGATGGTTAAACCGAGCAGTATCGGGGTGATAAGAATTGCCTGCCCGATTACCATAACCGTGGGGGTGAAAATCAAACTAAGCCCGCCTAGAGGCCCAGCGCTGGAGAAGAGGACAAAAACAAAGAGGCCAACAACCACGGTTGGGACGCTGAACAATGTCTGAATGATATTTACCAGAACCCTCTTACCCGGGAAGCTGCGGAAGTGGATAAGACTCGCCAGGGGTATGCAGGCGAGGGAGGCAAGGAGGGAGGCGGTCAGCGAGATTGCCAGCGACCGCCCCGCTATCTGCATGACCTCGGGGTCAAGGGATATTATGAGCTTTACGGCGGTGACCAGTCCTTCCCACAGCTCGGTCAATATGTCCACTCCTCAATATAGCTATTTAGTTACCGGTGTACTCCGGGACGGGCAGGGTATAGTCCTCAACCGGGGGACAGCCCGGCATATCGCAGCCAGCGATGGGGAGGAAAAGCGACCTCCCGTACTCCACACTCCCGTAGGTACCAATTATATCCTGAACTTCAGCGGAAATCAGCCAGTTGATGAGCTGGTTGGCGATATCGATTTTAGCCCCTGGATGCGCTTCCGGGTTGATGGCTATGGCGGCATAGACGTTGAGGAATATCGGGTCTTCATCGACAATGGGCACTATGTCCAGACCGCTCTTGAGGTTATATGCCAGAAAGGTTGATATATCCGCCAGTACGTATGCCTGCATCTCGTTTGCCATGAGCAGGGTAGGCCCCATACCCCTACCGACTTCAACATACCACTGGCCTGAATTCCGTACCTCCTCGTAGTCAAAACCGGCCTGGCTCCAGATAAGTTTCTCCTTGGCATGGGTGCCCGAATCATCGCCCCTGGAAACGAACTTAACGGTATCGGGGTCGTTTAAGCCGGCGTCATATAGCTTTTCAAACGCCTCGGCGGCTGTTGAACCCATAATACCGGCCGGGTCGCTGGCCGGCCCGGCAATCAGAAAGAAATTGTAAGCAAAGTTTCGGCGGTTTATGCCGTAACCATCGACAATGAACTCGTCTTCTCTAGCCCTATCATGGACAATGATAGCATCAACATCCCCCCTCCTGCCGTATTCCAGGGCGATGCCGGTGCCGGCATAGACAATATCCATTTCCACATTTGCCAGCTCTTCGAATATCGGCTCCAGGTGATACCAGAGGCCGGTATCGTAAAGGCTGGTGGTGGTAGCAATTCTAAACCTTACCAAGGGGTCGTGTAAGGGGTATTCTGTTGACGGACAACCGACCATACCGGCTAAAAGACTAATAACTACCAGCCCGGCTAATATGACAACTATTATGTTTCTCTTCATAACACTCCTCTATAAATTTACACAGCACAATTAAAAAGCACCTCAAGGAGGTGCTCTACATGCTATTAATCCTAGCATGATGGGCTCTCCTTTCCAAACACGGGAGGCACCGCCGTTTCCAGCGATACCCTATCGGCCTGCCTCCATAGCTTAACCACAGGAGAACAGGCTCGGAGAGGATGTTTAATTGGAATTATAATAGCACATCTCCGCCAAAGTAAGCAACCCCCGTCTTGACGCTAACATAAGCCCTCTGTTAAAATCCACAAGACTTCTCTTTTTAGCCAACTGTTATTCTCAAAATTACTTAGGAGGTCTATTATGGCTATTGACTACGCCAAGGAAGGCAGAATCGCCATCTTTACCATTAATCGCCCCGAGGCAATGAACGCCATGAATATGGAGGGAATACGAGAGCTTCTTGAGGCAATGACGGACTTCAGGGATGACCCTGAACTCTGGGTCGGTATTATCACCGGCGCCGGGGAGAAGGCTTTCTGCGGCGGCGCCGACATCAAGGATACATTGTCCTTCATGAAGGAGCATCGCGAGGAGGAGGGGGCGTTTCCACCAACGATAATGCGCGGCTTTGAGCTATGGAAGCCGCTCATTGCCGCCATCAATGGCCTGGCGGTGGGCGGGGGGCTGGAAATAGCCATGACCTGCGATATAAGAATAGCCTCGGAGACGGCCCGCCTGGGCACACCCGAGGTAAACCTGGGCCTGATACCGGGGTGGGGAGGAACACAGAGACTACCCCGTATGGTACCCTGGTGTAAAGCCGCCGAGATACTGCTTACGGGAAGAGTGATTGACGCCGAGGAAGCATACCGTATTGGCCTGGTGAATAAGGTCGTGCCTCAGGCTGAGGTTATGACCACGGCTAAGGAATGGGCTCAGCTCATATGCCAGGCGGCGCCGCTGGCGGTTAGAGCGGCTAAGGAAGCCATGACCAAGGGTTACAGCATGAGCCTGGAAGACGGCTTAAAACTGGAGAGTTCCCTGGTCGCCTATATCTTGGGCACTGAGGACTTCACCGAAGGAACCACGGCTTTTGTGGAGAAGAGAAAGCCGGTCTACAAAGCAAAATAATATATGGAGGAGTACTAATGGAGATCAAGAAGGTCGGGGTGGTTGGCTGTGGAGCCATGGGCGCTGGCATCGCTCAGATATGCGCTCAGTCAGGCTACCAGGTGGTAGCATCGGAGATAAACGATGAGCTTTTGAATAAAGGGCTGGCATCAATCGAAAAAACCCTAGCCAAGCTGGTGGAGAAGGAAAAGATTTCCCAGCAGGATAAGGATGCCACAACGAGCCGCATTAAGGGCACCACCAGTACCAAGGACTTCTCCGACTGCGACCTGATTATTGAAGCCGTCATCGAGAATCTGGATTTGAAGAAGAAGATATTTGCCGAGCTGGATGGAATCTGCCCCCAACACGCCATTCTTGGCACTAACACCTCCTGCCTCTCCATTATTGACATGGCAATGGCAACCAAGAGGCCGGAAAAGGTTTTGGGACTGCACTTTTTTAACCCGGCGCCGATTATGAAACTGCTGGAAATAGTAAAGACAATTGCCACCAGCGATGAGACCGTTGAAGCGAGCCAGAAATTCGGCGAATCTCTGGGCAAGACCACGGTCATTGCTCAGGATGCGCCGGGCTTTATTGTTAACCGGCTCTGGATACCCTTCCTGCTCCATACTATCCGCCTCTACGAGGAGGGTGTCGCCAGCCGGGAGGATATTGATAACGCCATAAAGCTGGGGCTGAACTACCCCATGGGTCCCCTCACCCTGTCCGACATGGTGGGGATAGATGTGGTCAAGTTTGTCTCTGATGCGCTCTACGAACAGCTTAAGGACCCGAGGTATATCACGCCGACGCTGGTGGATAAGATGGTCGCCGCCGGCTGGCTTGGGCGCAAGACAGGTAAGGGGTTCTACGATTATAAGTAGCTTGCTTTAGAAAAGGAGGATTTTTCATGGCTGATGTGGTAATCGTCAGCGGGGTAAGAACGGCTATAGCTAATTACGGAGGGGCACTGCGCAACACCCCGGTAGCGAAACTGGGCAGTATCGTCATCAAGGAGGCGCTGAAGAGGGTGGGGCTGAGGCCGAAACGCGACCCTGAGGTGCTGAGCTATGCCCCCCAGGCACTTAAAGACGAAGGCTTAATTGAGCTGGAGAAGAAATACCATGACTGGGACAGCTCGTTAAAAGAGGTAAGGATAGACGAGGTTATAATGGGCAATGTTCTCCAGGCAGGTCAGGGGCAGAATACCGCCCGTCAGGCAGCAATATACGCCGGTATCCCCAAGGAGATCAACGCCTATACCGTAAACAAGATTTGCGCCTCGGGGATGAAGGCAGTAGCCCTGGCGGCGCAGGCGATAAAGGCGGGCGATGCCGAAATTATTGTTGCCGGTGGTATAGAGAACATGAGCGCCGTCCCTTATTATTTACCTGCCGCCAGATGGGGAGCCAGAATGTTCAACACCGAGCTGGTTGACGGCATGGTCCACGATGGCTTGTGGGAGATATTCTATAACTATCACATGGGGCTAACCTCGGAGAATATCGCCGAAAAGTACGGCGTAACCAGGGAGGAACAGGACAAGCTTGCCCTGCTGAGCAACCAGCGGGCGCTGGCGGCAATAAAGGACGGCATATTCAAGCAGGAGATAGTCCCCGTTGAGGTCAGGGAGAAGAGGGAGACTAAGCTCTTTGACACCGATGAGCACCCCAGGGAGACCTCTATGGAGGCTTTAGCCAAACTACCGGCGGTATTTAAAAAGGACGGGGCGGTAACCGCCGGCAATGCCTCGGGGATAACCGATGCTGCGGCAGCGCTGGTGGTGATGTCCTCGGAAAAGGCTAACGAAATGGGCTTAAAGCCGCTGGCAACTATAAACTCTTACGCCTCGGGTGGCGTTGACCCGGCGTATATGGGACTGGGGGCAGTACCAGCGACCAACAAGGCGCTAAAGCTGAGCGGACTCAACCTTAAGGATATAGACTATATTGAACTAAATGAAGCCTTTGCCTCTCAAGCAATAGGCGTGATGAGAGAGCTTGGCTTTGACTATGAGAAGACGAACGCCCATGGTAGTGGAATCTCGCTGGGACATCCCATAGGCTGCACCGGAGCCAGGATTCTGGTTACCCTCATCTATGAGATGATGCGTAAAAATTATAAGCTTGGTCTGGCAACACTGTGCATCGGTGGCGGTCAGGGAATGGCGACTATCTTGGAGAGAAAGTAGGGTTATTTCCCTCGTTTTTCATAATCCGGGCACCAGGTGGCGTTGGGACGCTCCGGGCTGTGGCATGAGCTACGCCAATTCCACTTGCAGCTGTCGCAGAGTAAGATATTCATCCCCAGCGCTTTCTTAATGCCTTTGTTTAAAGTTGTGACCCCAGGGTGGCTTTCTAGCCTTCATTTCCTCTGTCCTAATATACCAAGCTAGAGTGCTATTTAGCAATTATTGTGATAAAATAAGGCTTGATAATGGATTTCGGGAGATAATTTATGGCTATCCCGAGGACGAAAAAAGAAAATAAAGTGGTGGCTCAAGAGGTGGCGGAGGAAGGTCAGCTGAATGTTGAGATGGTTACCTTTAAGGACCTGACCTGGGTCAATGTTGAGCAGCCAACAATACAGGAGACAGACTATCTGGCCCAGAATTACCAATTTAACCAGCTTGATCTGGATGACTGCCTCAGCCGCAGGCAGCGTCCCAAGATTGATGAATATCAAGATTACCTTTTCGTGGTTCTCCACTTCCCAAAGTGGCACAGGGATGTCGAGATAGCCCGACCGAGCCAGGTCGCCATGTTCATCGGGAGAAAATATGTGGTCACCGTCCACGCCGGCGAACTCACCCCCCTGGTCAAGTTCTTTGAGGTGTGCCGGGACAGCGCGGCTATGCGCCAGAAGGCTATGAGCAGGGGCTCCGCCTTACTTGCCTACCGCATCATTGACCTCCTGGTTGACTACTGCTTTCCCATCATGGATAAAATCCTGAGCCAGATAGAGACCCTGGAGGACGTGGTCTTTGACCAGACTGTCGAAGCCACTCATGAGCTAGCCGTGGCACGGCGGGATATTATTGCCCAACGGCGCATCATCTGGCCACTACGCGCCGTCATCGCTGAACTGGAGAATAAGCTAAAGAAGTTTACTACCAGGGATATGAGCGACCTTTTCGGTGATATGCTAGACCACCTCGCCAAAATCTGGGACACCCTGGAAGAGTGCAAAGAGGTCATTGAGGTATACAAGGACTCCGATTATGTTTTAAGCACCGAGCGTATCAACCGTATCATGCGTGTCCTGACCATTTTCTCCGCCATTATATTGCCCTTTGTGGTAATCTCCAGCATTTACGGGATGAATGTAACTCTACCCGGCGGGCTGACCATCGGCAATTTCCAGACATTTCTCTTACTGCTGCTAGCCATGATTGTGGTTGCCGGAGGCATGCTCTTATTCTTCCGTCGTAAGCACTGGATTTAGAGATGAAAATCTCACACCGCTTTGTCATTGTTGCCGCCCTTTTCATCACCTGCTTAATCACAGCTAATATCGTTGGGGTAAAGATGTTCAGCTTTAGCATCTTTATCCTCCCCGCCGCCATAGTCCTCTTCCCGCTGAGCTATATTATTGGCGATATTCTCACCGAGGTCTACGGCTACCGCTGGGCGAGAAGGGTTATCTGGCTAGGATTTGCCTGCAACCTGCTCTTCGTCCTCATCGCCTGGATAGGGCAGCTCCTGCCGCCAGCACCCGGCTGGGAATGGCAGGAAGCCTATGAGAGCATTTTGGGCTACACGCCAAGGCTGCTGGCCGCTTCCTTCGGCGGCTACCTTGTTGGTGAGTTCGCCAATTCTTTTGTCCTGGCAAGAATGAAGGTCCTGACCAAGGGGCGCTGGCTATGGAGCCGGACTATCAGCTCCACTATAGTGGGGCAGGGGCTGGACACCGTAATATTTATTACCGCCGCCTACTTCGGCGCCCCTTTCTTTACGCCGCTAATAATCCTCTACCACTGGCTGGCGAAGGTCCTCTTTGAAGCTATTGCCACCCCAGCCACCTACGCCGCGGTGAACCATCTAAAGAAGAAAGAGGCGGTTGATACCTATGACCGTAAGACAAACTTTAACCCCTTTAATCTCGGTTTAGGCAAAGGCTAAGGCAATGAAAATCCGGTTTTTGGGAGCGCATAACTGCGAAACGGAAAGGACAAGGCTCATCAGCCTGCTCATTGACGACATGCTGGTAATAGATGCCGGTGCCATTACCTCCAGCCTGTCGCTTGAGGCACAGCAAAAAATCAAGGCAATTCTGCTCACCCACCAGCACTACGACCATATCCGGGACATGCCGACTCTGGGGATGAACCTCCTCCTTCATGGTGCCAGCGTCGCTGTTTACTCTCTGCCGGTGGTACATGATATTGTTACCACCCACCTGCTGGATGATGAGATTTACCCCAACTTCCACCAGCGACCCCGCCGTAAGCCAACCCTCCGCTTCAATATAATAGAACCGCTCAAGAACGAGCTGATTGAGGGCTATAACGTCCTGCCCGTGCCGGTAAGCCACAGCGTCCCCACCGTCGGCTACCAGCTCACCTCCCCCGATGGCAAGATAGTGTTCTATACCGGGGATACCGGTCCCGGGCTGGCTGACTGCTGGCGGCATATCTCGCCCCAGCTGCTTATCATTGAGGTTACCGCCTCGGATAAATATAGGGAGGGGGCGGCTGAGGCAAGGCACCTTACCCCGAGCCTGCTGAAGGAGGAATTAGTAAGCTTCCGCGAAATTAAGGGCTACCTCCCCAGGGTGGTGGCCGTCCACATGAGCCCAGCTCTGGAGAAGGAGATAGCCACCGAAATAGCGGCTGTAGAGAAAGAGCTGGACTGTTCAATAACCATGGGCTACGAAGGGATGGAGGTCAGCCTGTAAACACAGGTTTATTTTCCCACCCGCCCACCCACAAGGGTAAAGTCTAATGGGCGGGAGTACCCATTCCACAATAAGCCGCCGACGCTCCTAGGGCGGGAGGGTGGGAAGAAAAAGGTAAGCTTAAGGGAGGGGTGGGGTTGAAAGACGCCCCGAAGTTCATCGTTGACTGCAACGTAGGAAAGCTAGCCAAGTGGCTACGGCTCATGGGCTATGACACCCGCTTCTTTAACGGCACCGATGACTCCCAGCTGGTGTCTATCGCCCTAGATGAAGGCAGGGTGATACTGAGCCGGGATACCCAGATTATGGAACGGCGGGTGATAACCAGCGGCAAGCTCAAGGCTATCCTTATCCGGAGTGATAAGCCCGAGCTACAGATACGCCAGGTAATAGACACCCTAGACCTGGACACTAACTTCCGACCTTTCACCATCTGCCTAGAGTGCAACCAGGCGCTTGAGGAGAGGAATAAAGGCGAGGTGAAAGAGCTGGTGCCGCCCTACGTCTTCAAGACTCAGAGCCAGTTCATGCAGTGCCCGACTTGTAAGCGCATCTACTGGCGGGGGACCCACTGGCAGTCAATGACCAAGAGGCTGGAGAAATTTAAATAGAAATTATTTATTAACCCCATCCCCCTTTATCCCCCCTAACGGTTCTTTTTCCCATACCCACCTACCCAAAAAGGTTTCACCTCTTTACAATCTCCTTGCCCCACCCCCCTGCTATAGAAAGAAAAGCTCTGCCCTCTTAAACTCCCCCCAACAAAGCGAGGGATTAGAAGCAAATGCCCGTAGGGGGGTAAGCCGCAAAGCCTAATGGGCGGGGGTAAGAGAAGCAAAGCCCCATAGGGCGGGAGGGGAAAACAGAGGATTAAGGGCAAAACCTAATGGGCGGGCGGGTGGGAAAAAATACGCAGGGAGGGTGGGGGGATGGGTTACAAAGCAATCTCTTGACCGTAGGCTGGGATGCTGTTACACTTCAATTTGATAATACTAGAGGGGGGAAGAGATGGACTTTAAAAACATACTGGTGGAAAAGAAGGAAGGAGTGGCAAAGCTCATCATCAATAAGCCGCCGTTAAATATACTCGATATTGAAACCCTGGAGGAGATGAACCAGGCACTTGCCGAGCTAAGGACGGATGATGAGGTAAAGGTGGTGGTTATCACCGGCGCCGGCGAGAAAGCCTTTTCCGCCGGAGTAGCCGTTGGCGACCATCTCGGGGAGAAGCTGCCCAAAATGGTGGAGGTATTCCACCAGCTATTTATCTCACTGGTAGAGGTAGATAAACCAACCATTGCCGTGGTCAATGGTCTTGCCCTGGGCGGGGGCTGTGAGGTAGTGGCTGGCTGTGATATGGCTATCGCCACGGAAGGGGCACAACTGGGACAGCCTGAGGTTAAGCTCGGTGTCTATCCACCCCCGGCCTCGGTACTCTTCCCCATGATTTTGGGCAGACAAAAGGCGTTTGAGCTTATTCTATCGGGCGACAGCATCAGTGCCAAGGAAGCGGAGAGGATTGGTCTCGTAAATAAAGCCGTCCCCGATAAGGACTTTGAGAAGGATACCGAGCAATTCATCAAGCGCTTTACCACTAATAGCGGGCTAACCCTGACCCAGGCAAGGCGGGCTCTCTATCGTAACTTTGACCTTGATTTTCACGAGGCTATGGAAGTAACCGGGGCTGATGCTACCCTGGTGATGGCGGAGGAGAATAGCGTTGAGGGGCTGAAAGCCTTTCTGGAGAAGAGAAAGCCGGTCTGGATAAGATAGGCTTGGGGGGATTAGATGAAAATTATAACCACAAGCCAGATGCGCTTATTGGAGGAAAACTGCACCCGAATTGGCCTGACCATGGACACACTTATGGAGAATGCCGGCAAAGCGGTGGCGGAAGAGGTCAAGCGTATACTGGAAAATATTGACCAGCAACATATCCTATTTTTAATTGGACCTGGCAATAACGGCGGGGATGGGCTAGTCGCCGCCCGCCTTCTTGATAACTGGGGGGGGAAGGTCAGCGTCTACCTCCTTGGGCAGAGACCTCAGGATGACCCAAAGCTCAAGCTAGTCCGGGAACGCGGCATTACCTGTGTTGACCTGGCTGAAGACGAAGGTATGAAAAGGCTTGAGGAGCTTCTGGCCTCAGCCGATGCTATTATTGATGCCATATTTGGCACCGGTCTCACCCGGCGCTTTAGCACCGTTATCGCCGCGGCGCTGGGCAAGGTAAGCAAGGCAAAAAAGGAGAGCCGCAATCGGCGCATCTTTGCCCTGGATTTGCCCTCGGGGCTTAACGCTGATACCGGAGAGATAGACCCTGATACTCTCTATGCTGATTACACTATAACCCTTGCTTTTCCCAAGCCGGGCTTATTTAAACTCCCCGGAGCGGAGAGGGTGGGCAGAATAAGCGTGGTTGATATCGGCATGCCGGCACATCTGGTGGAGGAGGCAGCAGCAGAACTTATTGCTGGTGAGTGGGTTAAATCGGTTCTTCCCGAGCGCCCGCCTCAAGCTAATAAAGGTACCTTTGGCCGGGTGCTGGTGGTGGGTGGCTCCATAAATTATATCGGTGCCGCCTATCTAGCCTGTAGCGGTGCCATGCGGGTGGGGGCGGGGCTGGTGACACTGGCCAGCGGCCTGCAGCCTATCATGGCGTCAAAGGCAACCGAGGTAACCTATCTCCCCTTACCTGAAATTCGCCCCGGCATCATCTCACCCGACGCCGTTAGGCTAATATTCCAGCAACTTGAGCGTTATAATGTCCTGCTTATGGGCTGCGGGCTGGGGCAGAGCGAGACGGCAGTAAAGCTGGTCAGGGCTATCCTCATTGAGGAACATAAGCAACTACTGCCACCACTGGTCCTTGACGCCGATGCCCTCAACACCCTAGCCAACATATCAGATTGGTGGACAAAGCTAACCGCCGATGCTATACTTACCCCCCACCCCGGGGAAATGTCAAGACTGGCGGGAATGACCATAGAGGAGGTACAAAAAGACCGGGAGGGAACTGCCCGGAATATGGCGGCAAAGTGGCACAAAACAGTCGTCCTCAAAGGAGCCTATACCGTTATCGCCTCGCCGGAGGGCAGGGTCAAGATTAGCTTGGCAGCTAATCCCGGGCTGGCGTCAGCCGGCACCGGTGACGTGCTAAGCGGGGCTATAGCCGGACTGGTGGCACAGGGGCTATCCCTCTTTGACGCCGCCGCCTGTGGTGTCTGCCTCCACGCCGAGGCTGGCGAGATGGTCAGGGCCAAGCTTGGCGATGCCGGTATGATTGCCACCGACCTCCTGCCGGAACTGCCCCAGGTTATCAAGCGGATAAAGGAAAAATAGCATTGTTACTTACCATTGATATCGGGAATACTGACACCACCTTTGGCGTCTTTGACGGCGAGGAGCTTCGTGCCACCTGGCATATGGCTACTGACATCCACCGCCTAGCTGATGAGTACGCCGCTCTACTGCTCAACCTGATGCGCCAGCAGGGCATAGATACACCCGATATCAAGGCAATAGCCTTATGCAGTGTTGTCCCGCCGCTAATATCTACCTTTGACGAGCTATTTCAGCGCTACTTTCATGTCACACCGCTGGTGGTTGGGGCGGGGGTGAAGACCGGAGTACGCATCCGGATGGACAACCCGAGGGAGGTGGGTGCTGACCGCATCATAAATGCCGCTGCCGCCCACCACCTCTATGGCGGTCCGGTAATCGTCACCGACCTGGGTACAGCCACCACCTTTGACACCGTATCCAAAGAGGGCGACTATCTGGGAGGGGCTATCGCCCCGGGGATAATGAGCGCCACTGAGGCTCTATCCACCCGAACGTCAATGCTGTCAAGAGTGGAGCTGACTCATCCCAAACGGGCTATCGGTACCAATACCATCGCCGCCATGCAATCAGGAATTATCTTCGGCTATGTCGCCCTCATTGAGGGGCTGGTGACTCGCATACAGAAGGAACTAAAGGAAAAGGCTAAGGTAATAGCTACCGGCGGTTACGCCAACCTTATCGCTAAAGAAACCAAGGTCTTTGACGAGGTAAACCCCAACCTCACCCTGATTGGCCTGAAGCTCATCTACGAGATGAACAAGGACTAGGAGGCAATATGCTGGCTGATAAGACTATAGTATTGGGTATAACCGGAAGTGTCGCCGCCTATAAGGCAGCCGATATTGCCAGCAAGCTAACTCAAGCTGGGGCCAGGGTTGAGGTGGTTATGACCGAAGCGGCGACCAGGTTTATCACCCCCCTCACCCTACGCAGCATCACCCGTGGCACGGTGGTAAGCGACATGTTTGACCCCACCTCCCAGCACGCCGTTGAGC
>Ga0315541_1000173_pt1 | contig 68312 bp, 56 predicted proteins | sample SalMarSW160190MG_FD_203095 | JGI IMG/M metagenome (GOLD analysis project Ga0315541, IMG submission 203095) | Salt marsh sediment microbial communities from the Plum Island Ecosystem LTER, Massachusetts, United States - Salt Marsh Sediment SW1601-190 ... | reverse complement strand
TTTTTTTAAGTTTTGATAAACTAGTGGCTGTGGTTGAAACAAAAGGCATCACCAAACAGGAAGTAAAATACCTTTCCCGACTTTATCCAAATGTAAATGATGAAGAACTGCTCGATAAAATGGTAATGGGAAGGGTGATTGTGAGTGTAGCTAGAAAGGAGACATTAGCGGTTAGTGATGAAGAGGTAAATAGTGCAAAAATGCGTCTTCTGGAGGGAATACCTGACCTTCAAGATATGCTTTCGCATCCCTATATAGATTCTATTTATAATGAAGAACTGCGTATTCAGATCTATACCAGAAAACTTATTCAGAACAAGTTTAAAGGTAGAATTCAGATATCTCCTTCAAGTGTCAGGAATTTCTACGAAAACTACAAGGATTCTCTTGCTCTGCCATCTTCGGTTACTCTCGAAAAACTGGATATTCCTGTGGTTCCGGAAGAAGATAATAAACTTCTTAAATTAGCAAAGAGAATAATTTCTGAATATCGGGAAGGCACCGATTTTGCAGTTCTTGCAAAGAAATATTCTGATGACCCTGCAACAAAGTATATTGGAGGTAAACTTGGGGTCTTAAAACCTGAGGATCTACCACAGTATCTTTCTGGGGTTCTCCAAATTCCAGAAGGCGAAGTGGGTCTGTTTGAGTCTCCGCGGGGGTATCATTTAGTCCGTTTGAATAGAAGTGATATACGCGGGATTGAATTGGAGCATATTTTTCTTCAATTCAATTTCAAAGAAGAAGAGCTGAACGTTGCTCTAAAACGGGCAATTGAGGTTCGGGAGAGCTGGGAAAGCGGTGACTCTACTCTGAATGAGCGTATTGTTCTTATGGGAACAATTCCTGTAAAAACGCTTGGATATCCTCTTTCTGCTGAGATTGATGCACTGAATGAAGGAGAAATAAGCCATCCAATCCTTGAGGGTGGAAAATTTCATCTCCTTCGCGCTGTCTGGAAGACAGAAGGTGGAATTCCTCCATTTTCTGAAGTAAAGGAAAATCTTCGTAATATACTCTATCAAAGAATGATGGATAAAGCTTTATATAGTTGGTATGAGGAGATCAAAGAAAAGGTGTATTTAAAGAAGTTATGAGGTTGGATCTTTTCCTTAAAAAGACTAGGATAATTAAAAGGAGATCGCTGGCAAAGGAATTTATAGAAAGAGGTGTTGTAACTATCGAAGGAGAAAGGAGTAAGCCTTCAAAAAATGTACATAAAGGAATGAAAATAAAGTTAGGGGATATCACATACGAAATAATCTCAATTCCTGAAAGAGAGATAGTAAATAATGAGGGGGATAAATATTATAAGGTTATGAATGATAGGGATTACTCTGGGTGATCCAGGTGGTATTGGGACAGAAGTCGCACTAAAGGCACTTCCCCTTTTTGATACGAAGGTAATTCTATTTGGCAATAAAAATGCTCTTCTATACTATTCAAAAATATTAAATCTTACTCTCCCGAATCGGACCGAAATAGTTGATATTGATGGGGAGTTCTTCTTGGGCAACTTACGTAAGGAGAACGGTGAAATTGCTTACCGTTCGATTATGGAGGGGATAAAAGCATGTAAAGATGGGATATGTGATGGATTGGTTACGGCTCCAATTCACAAGAAAGCTTTAGCACTTGCAGGTTATAATTATCCTGGACACACCGAGTTACTTGCGAAGGAGTGTTCAATTAAAAAGTACGCTATGATGATGGTCGGAGATGAAATGAGGGTGGTCTTTATAACCACTCACATCCCCATAAATGAGGTTTCATCAACTATATCAAAGGAACTTATAATAGAGAAGGTTGAACTAGCGAACATAAACCTTAGGCATTATTGGAATATTTCTAACCCAAGTTTTGGTGTGCTCGGTTTGAACCCGCATGCTGGAGATTCTGGTCTTTTTGGCACCGAAGAGATAGAAATATTGGAGCCTGCGATAGAGGAGCTTAGGAGTAGAGGATATGATATTGAAGGGCCTTTCTCTCCCGATACCTACTGGGTAAAGCAAAGAAAGGATTGTGCAATAGCTCTCTACCATGATCAGGGAATGATACCCTTTAAATTGAAGAATATGGGAAGAGGAGTTAATATGACTTTAGGACTTCCTTTCCCAAGGACTTCTCCTGATCATGGAACAGCGTTTGATATTGCAGGAAAAGGAGTGGCGGATTCGGGAAGTATGAAGAAAGCTATAGAATTGGCAATATTCTTGACTGGAGACTGAAGTGATTGTTCTGTTATTATCATATCTCAGTCTTTCCGGTTTTCCTGTGAATAAATATTACCTAAAGGATCTTTCTGAGTTTCATAACCAGATTGGAGATGTTGTGGTGGATGACTATTACTATAAGGACCAATACTTGTATTCAGGTAGATTAGTTTTTTTTGAAGAATGGAATACGGAATTTTTCGTCCAAAATTTTGGTAGTTCACTCAGGAAAGTAATTAGTGAAACTATGAGTAAGAAGGTAAGCGGAAAAGGTGGGATTATCCCCGATATAGACCTGTCTCTGAAGATCCCAAGAGGGCTTAGCTATATAATTGGGGAAGGGGGCCATATCTCTGTAGATGGTTCTCAGTCGATTTCTCTCGAGGTAAGCAGGAACCAAAGTTCCACTCTTATTGGTAGAGAAACATCTGCCTTTCCTCAGATAAAGTTAGAACAGCGGACGCGTGCTAATATCACCGGGACAGTGGGAGAAAAGATTCATGTAAGGATAAATCATGATACTGAAGCAAGGGAACAGGATAACAAGTTGAAGATATGGTACGAAGGTGATGAGGATGATATTGTGCAGAGAGTTGATGCAGGAGATCTTAAGGCACTTGGAGGAGGAAGGAATCAAAGTGTTTTTGGTATTCAAACATCTGGTATATTTGGTTCTACAAAATACAATATTCTCGCCGGGAAGGTGGAGAGTAAAACTTCGAGTAATACCGAGAGTTTTTCATTCTCGAGCTACACGGATACCCTCTTTGAAAGGGATTATCGTAGAGACGAGTACTTTTATACGGGTCTAACGGAACAAGATTCCCTTATATCCATTGGCTTATTCTTGGAGCAGAAAGGAACAGTGGAGGGAAGGCCTGCACACCTTATAGATATTAATGGAAACCCTTTAAATGAGGCTGCGAAATTTGCAGAACTTATCTATAAAGATGACTATGAATTAAGGTATTTACGTGTTACAGGTGGACAGCTCTTACCTTATCTACGTGTAAAGAAGAACCTTAGTGACACGAGGCTTAGTGTTTGGTATATCTACTACAATGGAGCTCTAAATAGGATTGATACCCTCGGTAATATCACTCCGGAGACAGGTGATACTTTAACCCTTGCGCAACTTCGCCCTCGCAATCCCAGTCTTGGAGACCCCAGCTGGAATCTCATGATGAGGAATATATATTCATTTGGGACCGAGAATCCTACATCTGTGGATGTAACCATATTCAAGGTTGTATCAGGAGGGGATGATATAGAGATAGAACAGGTAAGTGGGAAAGAATATGTGGAACTTCTCGGCATTGATGGAGATGGTAATGGAATAACAGACCCTACCCAAATTATGGGTAGTGATGGAAGTATAATATTTCCCTATGAGAAACCATTTCTGAACCCTGTTCTGGGTGCTGATACAGTTTCTTCTATATACAGAAAAAAAACACTCCTGGCAAACGAAGGGAGAAACTTCCGAATAGTGATTACTGCAGCTTCTTCTAAGAGGGAATTTTATATAGGGCATGGAGATCTGGTTGATTCATCAGAAGTTATAATTGTTGATGAAACGGATTCTCTAAAACCGGGTGTTGATTATAGAATAGATTATAATACCGGGAGGGTTGTATTTACAGAGAGTGCTAATATTAGTCCTGATTCAAAGATAACATATACTTATGATACGGAACCACTCTTTTCCTTCACATCAAGATATATAGCAAGAACCAATATTACGACTCATCCATTTGAAGGTAGTGATGTAAATTTCGATTTTGCATTTCGTTCCAGTTCTAACCCTGAGCCTCATCCAAGCGTAGGAGTTGAACCTTCTCATATTGCGATTGGAAAGGTGGCCTTTTCTACAAAGAGAGAACTTTCAACGTTTAGTAATTTGCCTTTTGTTGACCCTGAAAGTAAATCAAGTGTTAGAATAAACGGTTCATATGCCTTCTCCTTACCCAATCCAGCTACTAACGGGAAGAGTTATCTAGATGATATGGAATCAGTGAAACTTTCAAGGGGATTGGAATTATCTGCAGGATTATGGAATTATTGTAGCCAGCCTGATAGTTCAATTCAGTTTGAAAATTTGGGGAAGATTGACTGGTTTAACTCTAAAATTCCAAGGACCCATATATATCCGGAACTCCCTGCCGAGCAAAGAGGTCAATATGCGAGCACCGTGGTTCTATATTTTCAACCCCGAACCGAGGGTAATCCGTTTAATAGCTGGGCTGGTATTATGGAAACATTTTCTGCCGCGGAGAATTTTTCACAGAAGAAGTATTTAGAGGTATGGGTCAAGGGAGATGAAGGGGATCTATTCGTGGAGTTAGGGGAAAGGATGAAGGAGGATATACCCAGGTGGGGACGTGCACCGGATGGCTCTGATTCTTTACTTCTCCCTAATGGAATTATAGATACCGAGGATAAAAACTGGAATTTTGAATTGGAGCCCGGAGAGGATACGGGCCTCGATGGAATTGCATTTGATGATGATAAATGGGTATATGTGCCAGATTCACTTGACGATGGGAGGGATGATTATCCAGATCAATTAAAGACTCTCCAGGATTCATTAAAACTACACAGAAAAGAAGGTAACAGACGGCTTGATTCAGAAGACCTTAATAGAGATTATACTCTTGAATTGAAGAGCGAATATTTCAGGTACAAAATTGATTTAGAATCAACCGAATTAGTTGCAAATTATGGTTCAGGTGGGTGGAGGATGTATAGAATACCTATGATGGATTCTACCTATTATAAAAAATTTGGAAGTCCCAGTTTTGAAAATATACTATATGCGAGGATCTGGTTTACCGGGGTAGATGCAACTGCAAGGGTATCTATAGCAGAGATAGCCATGGTTGGTAGCAAATGGGTGGATAAAGGCATTCGTTTCTATCCATCCGATAGCTTGAATCCGTTGGGTGGAAATTTTCTTATAACCTACCGAAATAGTTTTGAAGATGCAGATTATATTCCTCCTGTGGAGCAAGAGAGAGAGGTATATGGAGGTTATGCAAAGGAACAGTCGCTAGTTTTTAAGATAGATTCACTTGAGAGTGGTGATTACTGCCTTGGGGAGTCTTATCTCGAACTCCCCAGAGGGCGTTCTGGCAAAGGATATGATCTGAGATTATTTGAGTCACTCCGATTCTTTTCAGAAGTAACCAGTACTATCAGTGACTCTGTGATGATATTTTTGCGTCTCTTAACAGACTCATCCAATTATTATCAGTACAGCTACAACCTCACCCCAGACGGATGGGACACCCTTGATGTCAAATTCCAGAACTTTTATGACCTTAAATTGCATAATGATACTGCGGATGGTAATTATTCGCTAAAGGGCAATCCAACGCTTACAAATATTGCTTATCTTCAATTAGGTGTGGCAAACTCCACGCTGGAGGATTTTACAGGGGAAGTCTATTTTGACGATATTATACTGACAGGAGCAAATACCGATATGGGGCACAATCTGGATTTAAATATAGCAACCAATGTTGGTGACCTTGTTCCCAATCTTTCCTATAGTATTCAAAGGAGGTCAGCGCGTTATAAAGCCAATTTAGATGCCCTCCGAGATATTGGAGATATGGAAAGGATTTCTCATAACTTTAACATAAAATCCAATGCTGGAAAGATATTGAATGAATTTGTTAAGATCCCTGTTTCTTTTAATTACACGGTTTCGAAGGAGCTCCCTCAATATAGGAGGAATTCAGATATACTCCTTCCACCCGAAGAGAAAGCAAATGAAGCAAGTTTAAGTGAAATAAGGCGGATAACAGTCAATCTCTCAAAGCCAAAACCTTCTAATCATTGGTTGATTAAATATACACTTGATAATATCCGCATAAGTGGAACATATTCTCTTGCGCGATCCTTTTACCCCGAACAAAAAGCCGACACTGTTATTAATAAATCAGCTAACTTCAAGTACAATTTGCCTCTACCTTCAATTTCTCCTCCAATACTTTCCGGGGGACAAGCTTCTCTCGTCCCGAGTAATTTTCATTTCAATGCCGATTATAAATATAAGGTAAGTGATAGATTCAAATATTCGGTGGTTGATTCCACATACCAGAGGGTTAAGGAAAAACCGGTAAAAGAATTAACCTCATCCGGTGGGTTTGTCTATAAGCCGATCCGCTGGATTAGTGTAAAATACAACATCTCTGGCAAACAAGACCTCTTATATGGCAATCAATTGGGGCAAAATGTCTCTTTGAATGAGACAATTATGGCAAACCATAATTCTAGTCAGCTTGGCTTTAACAACATTAACCTTTCTTATTCCAATATCTTCAGTCAGAACCATGGTATTGATTATTCAAAAACACTTGGCGACACCTTAGATGTTAGAAGTGTCAGGCAAAGCAGGACCATTAGTATAACTGATGATTTCAAAATACAACGAATCATAAAGAAAGTCCCTTTAATATCTGGATTGTCAGATCATATTAATCCTATAAGATTTACATCCTCTTTTGGCAGAGAGGGTTACTTTGCTTATCTTTCCTCCCTCCCAGACTATCGTTTCCGTTACGGTGTGGATCCAAAACCGGGTCGTGAATTTATCGTTCAGAGTAATCCTGGAGATGGAGGAATAATAAACAAGCAGTATAACCTTTCCTCAGGACTTAATCTCGGGAGGGTTAAGATAGATATGAGTGGTAACTGGAGGGAAACGAACCCCGATGAGGAAAAGATAAAGAATTCAGTTTCTGCCGAGAGGGCGACCAACTTAAGTTTTCCTAATGTGAATATTCAAATCGCAGACATTGATCATTATTTTCCAGGATTAAAAAAACTTATAAAAAGTTCCAAATTTAATGTCTCAATGAATAGAGATAAAGTAACTACCCAGGGTCTAATCGGACTGAAATACTCCTCGGTTGGTACCTCTCTCAGAGTGTCTCCAGCTCTTGATCTTAAATTCAAAAATGACATCGGAATAAAGATCACGTCTGGTTATAGCAGAAGTGATCAGAATAGCGAAAGATCATATAAGTTCAAAAATCGTTCTGAGTCATATGATGTAAATATTACAGGAAGTTATTCCTTGAAACCTATCCAAAAAGGTATCTCTTTACCTTTGTTGGGTAGATTGAGGTGGACCAAACCTATAATCATAAAAGCAACATTTGCGCTGCGGAATAATAAAGAGGTGTCTATGAACCTCTCTACGCAGAATGAAGAGATTAAACAGGACAACAGAAATCTTAGATTTGAACTCTCCAGTAACTACGATTTTTCCAATATGGTTTCCGGGGGATTATCTATTAATTATCGTAATTACCTGAACCGAAAGATTGCGGATGATGTTACCACCAGTTATGGAGGAAGGTTCAACATTATCTTTAAATTCTAAAGCTTCTCCGCCAAACGTTCTTTTACTATGTGAGGAGTTATAAATATCAAAACTTCCCTGTTTCTCTCCTGGGTTGTAACCTTGCCGAATAAGTTTCCAATGATTGGTATATCCTTTAGGAATGGAATTCCTGTCCTTGTTGATGAAGTGGTTTTATTGATGAATCCTCCTATCACAAGGGTCTGTCCATTCTTGACCAAGGATTGCGTGCTGGCTTTTGTTTGAGTTATTGTTGGGGTCGTTGCTCCTGGCACCACATCACTCAATTCAACTGCGATGTCCATTGTGATATCCTCTAATGAATTGATGTGAGGTGTAACACCTAATGAGATACCTGCCTCGAACCATTTAGTGATCGGTTGGCCGTGGATATCCGTTGTAGTGACGGCGAATCTCTTCCCCCCGAAAATCGTTGCTTCCTTATTATTCACTGTTGTAATTCGAGGATTGGCGATTGTTTTTAATTTTTGATCTTGTTCCATTGCTGCCATCGTAGCTGCGATTCTGGCGTAATTCTTTACTGTGGATACATTCAAAAATACCCCCGAAATAAGTTCAGATGGAGGCTTATGAGTAACATCTCCTTCAACGTTCCAATCAGCCTTCCTTAGATTGGTAATACTCCATGCGAGCCCAAGTTCTTCAGCAGCACTCCTATCTATATCCACTATCTTGGAAGTAATCGCTACCTGCGGTGTCTCTTTATCAAGTACCTTTACTAGTTCCTCTATTGATTTCACTTTGGCTGGGATATCAGTTACGATTAGGGAATTTGTTCTCACATCCTCATCTACTGTTCCACGCTTTGAAAGGGAACTCTTTATAACATTTGATATCTCTTTTGGAGTTGTGAATTCTAGAGCAAAAACCGTTCGCATGAGAGGCTTTGCCATTTCTCCCTTTTCTCTTTCTTCAGAGAATGCCTGAGCTGTACCAACTCTTATTATCTCACCTTCAATTATGTAGGTATACCCCTTTGTTTTGAGAATGAGGTCTAAAGCCTTTTCCCATTCTACATTTCTTAATTCCACTGATATAGCCCCTTTTACATCGTCTCCTATTATCATATTCATTCCACTATACTTTGCTAGAGAACGAAGTACAGTAACTAGATCTGCTCTTTCTAATCTCATTGAGATTCCACCGGTTACCCTCTCGCGATGGGCAGGCGAAGGTGCCTCCTCTTCTTCCTTTTCTACCTCTGTTACCTCTTCTTTTGGTACAGCAGTTGCAGCCCATGTAGAGAAAGGTGAAGTGTCAGTATTCAGGCTCAAAGTTATCATACCTTCTCCAGAACTCTTTATTGTATAGTTATACTCCTTGTCACATTGAATTATTACCCTTGTGAGTTCAGCTGATGGAATTCTGGATACTGCTATGTTTTTTACTCCTCCTCTACCAATCATCCAGCTCTTTCCGCCCAAGTCACTGTCTACATCCAGTAGGTCAATAACTATTTTATTATCCATTCTGAAGTCAGTATAGCTTACCTCGCCGCTGAGGTTGAATACTACATCAGTGTAATTCATAACATTTTTAGTGGTAATGTTGGTAAGATTAGTTTTACCCAGAATTAAAAGAGGAAACAGTATGATAAATAAAATTATTCTTTTGTACATTTTCACCTCTCTTTTTTTAAGCTCAAAGTAATTTTATTTTGTTCTCCGAATCTGCTGAGAAGGAAAGTAATTGATTCTTCTGTGATTTTTAAGACTCCTCCATCTGTGACTTTATCACCCTCCTTAAGCACATAGCCGAGGTTTCCTTCCTTTAAAAGAGCGAGATATCCATTCTTCCCCCAGATTACTCCTACTAATTTTGCTAGATCAACATTTACTTTCTTCTCTTTTTCTTCTGTTTCTAACAAAAGCGGGCGGAATGGGTCAGGTTTCTCTCTGTCAGAATAATATATTTTTTCCCAATGAAGAGCTTCTGCCATTGTTTCAAGTGTATCTTCAGAGGGGTTTTTGGGTTGCTCCTCTTTTGGGTCTAACTGCTCTTTTTTCTCTGCATCAGTTACAAGATTGATAAGTTCTGCCCTTTTTTCTGTCTTTGGGGAAAAGCTCTCAACCGCTTTTGCTAAAATTCTATTGAAAAGATTCCCTCCTCCATCGCCACAACCGGCCAAGGGTAGCAATGCAAGGCTGAAGAATATTAGTAATTTACCCTTCATCTTTTCCTCCTTTAGAGATATATGTTGTTAAAACGAAAGTGGCTGAAATTTTGTACCCTTCTTCTGTTTCTCCTTTTTCCCCTGTTAATTTTAATTCTATGACGTTGGCTATACGTTCCATATTGTTCATTGCTGCCATAAATCGGGCGATGTCATGATATCCGCCTCTGATTACCATTGCAACAGGAACCTCAATATATTTTTGTTTTGCACTTTGTGAAAGAGGCTTGAAATGTCCTATTCCTACTTCATATGTTCCGCTCAATTTAGTAAGTGTTCCAAGTAATTCCGGAATATTGCTTTCTGTCGGCAGCATTCTCTTTGCCTGTTCCCATTTTTTACTTACTATCTGAAGTCTCTTATTAGCTTCTTCCTTTCTCTTGACTACTGCCATGGTTTTCTTTAGTTTATTTTGTAATGTCGTATACTCATCTTGTTTTTCTTTTATTACAACCTTTTTCCCTTTTATTGTAGAAAAATATCCTCCTGTAAAAACAAGTATTGCAAAGATTATTATGAATATGGAAGGTCTTATTTTTCGCATGTTCAGCCTCCGCTACTCTTTACTATTTTTCCAGAAATAACGAATTCCATAATCTGTTGTTCTTTTTCCTTTTTTTCACTTACTTCCTGTAATTGGAGTGCCGTAAAATATGGAGATTCTCTTAGACGTACCATAAAGTTGGATATTATTAGGTTGGAAAAGGTATTCCCCTCTAATTTAAAGTTACCAGCGTTTTCTTCAAATGAAATAAACCACATATAATCAGGTTTTAATCGGTTTAATTCGTCCAGTACATGGACAACAAGGGAACGATCTCTATTCAGGTCCTGTACAAGAGACACCCATTTGGTGAGTTCATTCTGTCGTTGTTGGATATTTTCTACGATAGTTTTTTCTTTTTCAAGTTCTTTCAATTCTTTTTCTGAGGTTTTGATTTTTTGCGCAAGAGAATTTAATTCTGAGGTTGCTGATCTATTCATAAAGAATACAGCTCCTCCTGCTATAAGGAGCAAAATAATACTGAGGATCATATCGAGACCTGGTATTGAGACTCTGGGCTTTGCTCTCCTGACCCTTTTTATCTTTTTTTGTTCTTCTTCGGGAATCAGATTAACTTCTATCATTGTAAACCTCTTAAAGAAAGGCCCAGTGAAGGGGCAAGAATTGGACCTATTTGTTCCACATTTATACTGATAAAGGGTGATTCATGGTCATAGTCAAAACCAATAAATGGATTCATGACCTCAACTGGCGCTCCAAATCTCTTATTAAGGAATTCTGGGATACCTGATATTAAACTGCCACCTCCACTTATTACAATTTGGTTAAAGTTCTCAAAACCTTCTGGCAGATATGGAAGGACTCTTTCAATAGCAATGCCTAAGTCATCCTGAAAGCTCTCCATTGCATTCTGAAATGCATATTGGTCCACATCACCCTTTTCTCCGGTTTTTACTACATCAAGTGCTCTTTCTCCATCAATCCCTGCTTCTCTCTGGAGCGCCTGGATCAAAGTGGCGACAGCTACTGGCACTTCCCTTGTGAAGTGGTTAACTACACCTTCAATAAAACTCATAGCTGTGTACTGAGCTCCAATATGGAATAAACCAATAAGCTTCCCTGGTTCAAGAGGGTAATTGAATTCGTAGATATTCTGGACCGAAAATGCTGCATAGTCAAGCACAGTAGGTTCAAGGTCAAGGTCATGGAAGAGATGCAGTCTTGCCTCTACTGCATCCTTTTTTGCCCCAATAAGGAGTACCTCCATAGAATCTTCACCAACATTAGGATTCAGGATCTGAAAGTCAAGGGAAATATCTTCAACTTCATAGGGAATATATTGCTCGGCTTCCCACTTTATCTGTTCTCTGGTCTCTGCTTGATTCATCTTTGGCATTTTTATCTTTTTTACGATCACATCTCGCCCTGATATACAACTAATAACCTGCTTATTTTCCACTTCCAGTACGTTAAGGCTGTTTCTGATACAATCAAGGACAGATTCTCTATCCATAATTTCACCATCTACGATTGCATGGGAGGGCAATGTTGAAATATTGCATTTTTTCATTATAGGTTTTTTGGATGTTCCTTCTATTACTAATGTCTTTACTAAATAACTACCTACATCTATTACAAGGACAGAACTCTTCCTAAACATATGCACCTCTCTAATTTTCTATAATATAAAGGATAATGCCATTTTTGTCAAGTAGTTTTTCAAATTCAGGGCGAAATACCAATACACATCATTGCAATCCCCTCAAGGGAGAAAATACTCGGCATGGAGGCAGTAGCACAAGAGATAAGAAATTATTTTTGTGTTTTTATAAATTTTTTAGAGAGTATGGAGATTTTTTGGAAAGAATACAGAAAAATAAAGTAAAAATGACTGAAGACCGGGGACGGATGAGGATAAATCGTGAGTCAGCAGTTGTGAGTGTAGACTTAGGACTAATAGCGCTCTTCGATAGAAGAAGCGGTAGTAATGTGATAACTAACCTTGACAACCTTAAGGGCTTCCATATAATTTTAAAGGAAATAGACTCATCAAAAAGGCAAAGAGTGCACAAAAGAGGCATAAATTAGTGAATCTGTAAATGGGTTAAGAGATGTATGAGTGAAGAAAGTATAAAACCCACCGATCGAATTATTTACTCATTCACTCATTTTTTTGTTTCCGCTGCGCACTTTACTAATCCTATTGTGAAATTACTGTTTTTAGTGGGGGAACGATTTAAGAAGGAGGTTTTATGAAGTTAGTGGAGTGTGTGCCTAATTTTTCAGAGGGTCGGGATGAAAATAAGATAAATTCAATAATTGATGAGATAAATAATACTCATGGAGCATGGCTTTTGGATGTTGATCCTGGAGCAGACACCAACCGAACGGTTGTCACCTTTGTTGGCTCTCCTGAGGCAGTTTTAGAAGCAGCTTTTCGTGCAATAAAGAAAGCCTCTCTAGTAATTGATATGAGAGAACACCAAGGTGAACATCCGAGAATGGGTGCAACAGATGTATGCCCCTTTGTTCCCGTAAAAGATATTACCATGGAAGATTGTATAGAAATCGCTAAGGAATTAGGGACTCGAGTAGCAGAAGAACTTGGAATACCTGTATATCTTTACGAAGAAGCGGCCACAGAAGAAAAAAGGAGAAACCTTGCTAATATTCGTAAGGGTGAATATGAGGGTCTCGCAGAAAAGTTAAAAGACCCGGTGTGGAAGCCAGATTATGGGGAGCCTATATTTAATGAAAAATCCGGTGCCACTGTTATTGGCGCCCGAGAGTTCCTGATAGCCTATAATGTGAATCTCAATACAAGAGATCGTAGACTTGCACATAAAATAGCCCTAAATATAAGGGAATCAGGCCGTTCCAAAAAGGATAAGGATGGGAATATCTTAAGGGACGAGGATAATAATATGATAAGGATTCCTGGTAAGCTCAAAGCTACCAAGGCGATTGGATGGTATGTCAAGGAATATGGTGCAGCGCAGATCTCTATAAATCTTATTAATTATAATGTAACACCACCCCATATAGCATTTGAGGAAGTGAAAAAAGAAGCCAGAGATCTGGGGCTTCGAGTAACAGGAAGTGAATTAGTGGGCCTTATACCCAAAGAGGCTATGATAGAAGCGGGGAAATACTACCTCGAAAAACAGGGTAGAGCAAAGAGTGCGCCCGAAAGTGAAATCATTCACTATGCTGTGAAGTCTTTAGGCCTCGATGATATCACTCCTTTCAATCCCGATGATAAGATCATCGAATATAGGATAAATAAGAAACTTAACCGTCTGGTTGATCTAACATTGACTTGCTTTGCTGATGAATTATCGTCAGATTCTCCTGCGCCTGGTGGAGGCTCAGTAGCTGCATATAGTGGCTCACTATCTGCAGGTCTGATAGCTATGGTAGGAAATCTTACCTTTGGTAAGGAAAAATATAAGGAGCACTGGAAAGAAGCAGAGGGGCTTTCTGAAAAAGCGCAGCAATTGAAACAGGAATTCATTGAACTCTGCGATGAGGATGCAGAAGCATTTAATCGATTGATGAAAGCTTATAGAATGAAGAAGGATACCGAAGAACAGAAAGAAAAGAGGAATGAGATGATCGATATAGCGACTAAGAGGGCGACTGAAGTACCTCTCACAGTGATGAGAAAAGCTCTTTTGGCGATGGAGTTGGCTGTCGTTATGGCAAAGATAGGGAATGTAAATGCGATCAGTGATGTTGGTGTGGCTTCATACATGGCACTCGCATCATGTCGGTCCGCTTCATTAAATGTCAGAATAAATCTTTCCTCAATAAAGGATGAAAAATTTGTAGAAAGGGTTACAAGGGAACACGATGAAATCCTTGCAAAAATAGAGAGTCTCAATGAGAGTGTAGACTCGATAATGAGTGATAAGCTATAAAATTAGGGGTTGAGAAAATTAGTATATAGCATAAATTATATATGAGGGTCGTTAGCTCAGTCGGCAGAGCACCGGCCTTTTAAGCCGGGGGTCGTAGGTTCGATCCCTACACGACCCATAAAAGATTAAGAGGAGGAAACGATAACACCAAGTTTATTTGATTATATAAGAAGTAGAGAAAAGTTCGTTAATGAATTTATCTTTGAACGGTTCAAAAAAGGTGAAACCATCTTTCATAAAGGAGAAAAGGGGAATTTTATGTATGTTATTCTGGATGGTGAGGTTCGCGTTTCCCTTTCTAGGGGTAAAGATCGAATTACCCTGGCTACTCTGAAACGTGGTAACTTTTTTGGAGAAATGGGACTCTTTAAGGAAGAACCAAGGAGTGCTGATGTGGTGGCTATCTCGGACCTTAAGCTCCTTAAGGTTACAAAAGAGGATATTGAAAGATTAAAAAAGACAAATCCTGTATTTGCGGTAGAATTCATCTATGCAATATGTGAAGAACTCTGTCAGCGTATTTACTCTTCCGATGAATCAATTGAATCCTATCATTACGTTAATAGAGCATTACTCAGGAACCCGAACTTTAGAGATTTTGTGCGGAAGATATGGAATAAAAAGGAGGAATAGATGCCCTTACTTTTATATCTATTTATCGGATATTCTTCATTTTGTGGAGGGAGTGGGACGCTCAATCTTTACTCGGCAAGGACACTTCCAATGGCGAACCTATCTTTTAATATGAATTTGTTATACGCTCAACATTCCTACCCGCAAGACACTTTAGGAGATTTTACAAAATCTCATCATATTACATTTTCCCAAATAGGCATTACCTATGGCGTCGTAGACTACATAGAGTTCTATCTGGGTACTACTATTTATGGAAAGTTGGAACAGAGGGGAGGATTTTTTGAGCCGGCAGATGAGTACGCGTTTGGTGATAAAGATATATACGGAGGATTGAAATTCTATTTTCCCTTAATAGGGGGTAAAGAGAGTTCTTTAAACTGGTTGGTGGGCGGTAATATTGGAGCTGATGTCTCACCTTTCCATTCCAGCAAGGATGATTCACTCTGTGTTAATCAGCACTTTGAGCCAACCTTAAAACACAAGTTGGATATCTCTCTTGATTTATTAAGTGACATTGAGGTCTATCCGCTCTTTCTCCATATTAACGGAGGTTATGAGTTTCGTGGAGAGAGATATGATACACCAGAATATTCGCTTCCGGACCCTGTATATTTTCTCCAGGTAGAAAGGAAGAATTTAATCAAGTGGGGGGTTGGGATTGAAATCGCAGCCGGGAAATATACGCGTTTTATTCTGGAGACAAGAGGTACCAGTCCAGTAGATGATGGCGTTGACACAACAGTAGTGGGTTTTGGCCTAAGGTTTATTAGCTCTGATAACTTTAATTTTGATATTGGTGTAGACTATCTTCTGAATGAAGAGGTGGATTTTGTTCCTGATTGGGAAGGAGATGGACAGATCACAAGCAGAATAGACGACATGGGTAAATGGAGATTCAAGGTTGGTTTTGCCGCAAGAGGTGCTCTCATTCCTTCAAAGAAAGAGGAAAAACCTAAAGAGGGTGTTATAGTATTAACAGTGAATGATATAGAAACAGATGAGCCCATTGATGCTATGGCGAGTTTTCGCGATACCACACTGGGGGTGTTTGAAATGGGTGATGATGGGAATGTTAGTATTCCACTACCACCAGGTGTCTATCATTTGAGGATATTCAAGGAGGGATATGTTCCTAGAGAGGCTTCTGTAACTGTAAAACCTGGTTCAGAAGTAAATATAAACACAGTGATTCGGAAGAAAGTAGAGCCAAAGGGAACTTTTACTGGTACTGTGAGTTCATATCGTGAAAAAACTCCTTTATCTGCTCACATTGAGTTCCTCGGAACCAAACTAAAATCAATAGATTCGGATTCCCTGAAAGGGATATTTATGGCAGAATTACCGGCAGGAACATATAACGTTAGGGTATCCTCTTACGGGTACCTTCCTAAGACCTTCCCGATCGAGATAAATGATGGAGAAACCACTGTAATTAATATCCAGTTGTTGGAAAAACTGGAAGAGAAGAAGAAATTGGTTTTAAGGGGTGTTAATTTCGCTTCTGGTAAGGCTACTATAACACCCGATGCATATTCTATCCTGGATAAGGTGATAGAGGTTCTAAAAGCAAACAAGGATGCTAAGATAGAAATAGGAGGACATAGCGATGCAGTGGGTTCTGCATCCTATAACCTTAGACTATCAGAAGCCAGGGCACAGTCAGTAAGACAATATCTCATTCAACAGGGGATCGATCCTTTACGTCTTGTTGCAAGAGGGTATGGCGAATCAACGCCCATAGCACCAAATACAACTAGGGAAGGAAGAGCGCAGAATAGAAGGATTGAATTTACGGTTATCTCTGAGTAGAAAAGTTATGGGGTGGGACTCCCCACCCCTGTTATTTATCTCTCTTGGATATTTTAAAAGACCTTAACGAGGAACAAATACAATCTGTAAGACACGAGGGAGGACCTGCATTAGTTCTTGCAGGAGCAGGTAGTGGGAAGACAAGGGTGATTACCTATAGAATTGCTTATCTAATACGCCATAAGAACGTCTCCCCCTCCCGTATTCTCGCTGTTACCTTCACAAATAAAGCTGCAGATGAAATGAGGGAAAGACTTTATCAGTTAATTTCCACACAAATCAAAGGATTATGGATGGGAACATTCCATTCGATGTGTGCTCGTATACTAAGAGAATATTCTGAGGCAATGCCTTATTCTAGGAATTTTGTAATTTATGATGAACAGGATCAAAGAAATTTGATTAAAAGGATAATGAGTAATGTAGGCATTCGAGAGAAGGAACTCGCGCCTCGTTACATCCAACGGGCGATATCAAATCTAAAGAATAGATTGATTGATGAGCAGGAATTCGAACCATTAGGGTATAAGCAGTTAAGAATCAAGGAGTTGTATATAGAATACCAGAAGAGACTGCTTCTGAATGATGCAATGGATTTTGACGATCTCCTTTTTTACACTTATAATTTACTTAAAGATAATAAAAGTATTCGAAAGGAACTTGATTGTCGTTTTACACATAAACTTGTTGATGAATATCAGGATACCAATCATGCACAGTATATGATACTCAAAAGTTTATCAAAAGGAAACAGAGATTTATTTGTTGTTGGAGATGATGATCAGTCAATATATGGATTCAGGGGTGCAGATATCAATAATATACTTGATTTTGAAGAAGATTTCCCTGATTGCAAGATATATAGACTTGAGAGGAACTATAGGTCTACCCGAAGGATTCTAAGAGCTGCATCTTCTGTAGTTAAGCACAACGAAGAGAGAAAAGGCAAGACGTTATGGACATCGAAGAGTGAAGGTAGTAAATTGACACTATTTAAAGGTCTTGATGAAAATAGTGAAGCTCGGAATCTGATAAAATTTCTGAAGAGGGAATTATTAAATCATAAGAAAAAAGATATCCTGATTGCCTATAGGACTAACGCTCAGTCAAGGGCTATAGAGGATGAACTCTTAAAAGAAGGTATTGAATACAACATTATAGGAGGGGTTCGTTTCTATCAGAGAAAGGAGATAAAGGACCTTCTTGCGTACATTCAATTCGTTACCAATAAAAAGGATTCAATATCCTTGAGCAGGATACTCAATACTCCTCGAAGGGGGATAGGAAGAACGAGAAAGAATAGAATAGAAAATTATGCAAGAGAGAAACACATTACTCTATGGGAAGCCACGAAAGAAATTGCAAGAGATGATTCGATTCTTTCGGACTTTGTAAGTCTCATATCTTCCCTTGACAGGATTGAAAGAGTGGATGATCTTTTGGAAAATATTATCGATAAAACAGGATATATTCGTCTATTGGAAGAGGAGGATACAGTAGAAGCGGATTCCAGGATTGAGAACATTCACGAATTGCTATCAACGGTTATGGTGTTTGCAGAGAGAGAGGGAAAGTTCCTGCCAGAGGAGTACCTAACCGAGGTGGGATTAAAGACTGGTATAGATGAATGGAGCAGAGATGATAGTGTAAACTTGATGACTCTACATAATACAAAAGGTTTAGAATTTCCAGTAGTTTTTATTGCTGGTCTATCTGAAGAAGTTCTGCCACACTACAGAAGCATTAAAGATGGAACTATTGAAGAGGAAAGGCGCTTGTTTTATGTAGGTTTAACCAGATCAAAGGAGAAGGTTTACCTTTCATATTTCAAGAAACGAGGGATAGGATGGGGAAGTTCTAGAATGCTAATACCTTCGCAATTCCTCTTTGAATTGTCAACCGAGGATGTGGAGGGGTTAGATTGGATTCCAAAAGAGGACAGGGAGAGAGGGATTAGTAAAGAGAGTTTTGATGAAGGATGGGTGGAGCATCCAATCTGGGGTAGGGGAAAGATTCTTAATGTAGTTGATGGTGATAAGCTGCTTATATCCTTTGGGGGTATGCAAAAGAAGATTAAGAGGAGTTTTTTCAAGTGAGAAAGATTGATATAAGGCATCTCGCAAGACTTACCAACATAGATATTGATAAAGAAGGGTAAGAATTATATCGGAATATGAGTAAGAATATCAAGATTAAAGGTGCTTCTGTTCATAATCTAAAGAATATTGATCTTGAGATACCCCGTGATAAGATGGTTATCATCACAGGTGTTTCCGGGTCTGGTAAATCCTCTTTGGCTTTTGATACGATATTTGCTGAAGGACAGCGTCGCTATGCTGAATCATTATCCGCTTACGCTAGACAGTTCCTCGGCGTTATGGATAAACCGGATGTGGAATCTATCACAAATCTCTCTCCCACTATATCAATTGAACAAAGGAAATTGTCAAAGAATCCCAGGTCCACTGTGGCCACGGTCACAGAAATTTATGATTATCTCCGTGTTCTCTTTGCACGGGTTGGAACACCATATTGCTATAATTGTGGAAGGAGAATTACATCCCAGACAGTTGATGAAATAGTTGATCAAATTCTAAAGTATCCTAGAGATTCCCGACTGCTTATACTGGCTCCGATTGTTCGCGGGGAAAAGGGCACATTTGTGCAAGAATTTAAGAAGATAGGAGAGAAGGGTTATGTGAGAGTGGCTGTAGATGGTGAAATGACGGAGGTAGAGAATGTACCGGAACTCGATAAAAACAAAAAGCATGATATCGAAATCGTTGTAGACAGAATAAAAACGAATAAAGAGATAAGGAGCAGGATAACAGATTCGGTAGAAGCAGCATTAGATGAAACTGGTGGTCTTATTAAAGTAAAAAATGTTGATGTAGAGGAAGCAGAGGAAATATTTTCAACAAAGTTCGCTTGCCCCCACTGTGGCATCAGTTATCCAGAAATTTCTCCTCGTCTCTTTTCCTTCAATTCCCCTTATGGTGCATGTAAGCGCTGTCAGGGAATTGGAACGGAAATGGAAGTAGACCCCGAAGTTATTATCTTTAATGGAAATCTTTCCGTACTGGAAGGAGCAATAGCTCCCGTTGGAGAACCCAGAGGAAGATTATTCAGGCAAATTGAAAGGATAAGCCGTGTGTATGATGTTAATATAGAAAAATCCTGGAGAGAACTTACAGAAGTTGAGAAAGAAATAATCCTTTATGGTAAGGGATTTTGGGAAGGAATTATACCCTACCTGAACCGTCGATACGAAGAGACTGAGTCAGACTGGATAAGAAGCGAGATAGAGAAGTATATGGTTGTTCAACCCTGTGTTGAATGTAAGGGAGCCCGCTTGCGGAAAGAAGCTTTAAGCGTGAAAATTAAGGGTAAAAATATACATCAAGTGGTACAGATGAATATTACCCAGGCAAAGTCTTTCTTGGAAACTCTTAGATTCCCTGATCATAGACAGGAAATTGCTTCGGATTTGGTAAACGAGATGCTGCATCGGCTTTGTTTCCTTGAAGATGTAGGTGTAGATTATCTTACGCTTGATAGACCTACAAAAACGCTTGCAGGAGGCGAAGCCCAGAGGGTCCACCTAGCAACTCAAATCGGGTCAGGACTTATGGGCATCATCTACATCCTTGATGAGCCCACCATTGGTCTTCACGAAAGAGATATTCTGAGATTGCTTGACACGCTAAAGTCCCTTCGGGATATTGGGAATACGGTGATTATGGTTGAACATGACCCGAAGAGTATAATGGCATCAGATTGGGTGATAGATCTTGGTCCTGGGGCAGGCGTTAAGGGTGGGGAGGTGGTCTTTACAGGTAAACCAAAAGAGCTTTATAAAGAGAGTGCGTCTATAACAGGAAAATACCTTTCAGGGAGAGAATCTATTCCCATACCCAAAAGGAGAAGAAATGACAGCGGAAAGAGTTTAAGAATCATGGGAGCTGCTGGTAACAATCTAAAAAAGATTGACGTTAATATTCCCTTAAACCGCTTTGTATGTCTTACAGGTGTATCCGGGTCAGGAAAGAGTACACTTCTAATTGACATATTGTTCCGTGCTCTGGCGAGGAAATTCCATGGCTCCAGATATCTACCTCTAAAGTATACCACGATTCTTGGTATAGAGAATATTGATAAGGTGATAAATATTGATCAGAGTCCAATAGGTAGAACCCCAAGGTCAAATCCCGCAACCTATACTGGAACATTCACGCCTATTAGGGAATTTTTCGCCGAGCTGCCGGAGTCGCGGGTAAGAGGTTTTAATAAAGGCAGATTTTCTTTTAACGTTGAGGGGGGACGATGTGAGGCATGTAGGGGAGAAGGTATGAAAAAGATTGAGATGCATTTTCTTCCAGATGTGTATGTAACATGTGAAGTATGTAAAGGAGCTAGATATAAAAAGGAAACCCTTGAGGTAGAGTATAAGGATAAGAACATTGCTGACGTTCTTGATATGACCGTTGATGAAGCATATGAGTTCTTTAACGAGCTCCCGCAGGCTAACAGGAAACTAAAGTTATTAAAGGAAGTAGGACTTGGCTATATAAAACTCGGTCAGCCAGCGACTACACTCTCAGGTGGAGAGGCGCAGAGGATAAAACTTGCGAAAGAGCTATCAAAGGTTGCAACTGGTGATACACTTTATCTTCTCGATGAGCCCACTACAGGATTACATGCTTATGATATACGTCTCCTGCTTGAAGTCCTTAATTGTCTTGTGAATATGGGGAATACTGTAGTCGTAATAGAACATAACCTTGATGTTATTAAACATGCTGATTGGGTTATCGATCTTGGTCCTGAGGGAGGGGAGGAAGGTGGAGAAATAGTTGCTACGGGAACACCTGAAGATATCGCAAAAGTTGCAAAATCCTATACCGGGCAATTCCTTAGAGAAGTACTTAGTGTTTAGGATTAGGGATTAGAGTGTTATTAATGCAAAATGAAGAATGAAAAATGCAAAGAATAATAGGGGTTAGGATTTAGGGATTGGGATTTAGTTAAGAAAGGAAAGGATTTAACCCGTTTTTATAGCTTTAGTTTCCAACTCTTAAATCCTGAACCCTAAACCCTGACTTCCGTCTTCGGCCATTTTTGAATTTTCAATTCTTGCCCAGTGTAATAGATATCTCACACCTGTTGTCTTTTCTATTACATGGGGTGAACATTTTTCAATTGATCGATTCGACCACCTTTGTGGTAATTTTAAGTCTTATTATGAATTAAGTTCGAATCGATCGAGCTTACTATTCCCATTCCCATCCAGAAAAGTATTCCAAGTCCCACAACATAGATAGTATTATCTACAAAATTGTGTATAAGTAGACCTGAGAAGGAAGCAAACAGTCCCGCAAGCATCCATTTCTTTGAACTCTTGTCTTTTAATCTTTTGTATTTTTTACGGGCCCATTCTACGGTTGCCAGCAATACAGTTATAAGAGACAAAAATCCAATTATGCCAGCATCCACGAGGAAATTAAGGTACATGGAGTGTATATAATGAGGACCTCTTGAGTAGCCCGGTAATGCATATTTCTCAAAAAGCAAATAGAAGTTATGTATTCCGACACCTGTTAAGATTGAGTTGTCACTCCACATCTTTATTCCAGCATGAAACGCTATGATTCTTGAAAAATCATTATTACAACTAAAAGTTTGAATAAATCGCATTCTAAGTGGGCTAATAGATAAAACCAATCCAATAGATATAAGTAATGTAAGTATTGCAACTGCCCGTTTTCTTAACAAAAGAAAAAATAAGAATAACGCTCCAATAAGTCCTATAGTTGGTCCTCTTCCGAAAGTTAAAAGGAAAGCTAAAAACCCTGCTATTGATGAACATCCAAAGAATATTCGATTCTTTCCCTTAATAAAGAATGCAATAAGTATTGGCAGACTAAAGCCGAGGAAGGATGCCAGTATAAGCGTATTATAGCATATGGAAGCTATCCTTCCATTTTTATCCATTGGAGTAACAACAGGGATGCCTTTTATTACAAAAGAGAAATTAGTAAAATACTGGGATATTCCAATGATTGATACAGTTAAAACAAGTATTCCCAGGACTTTCACTAAACTTTCCAACTTCTCCTCTGTGTCAAAAAGTCCCTTTGCCAGGAAAAAGGCAAGAAGATAAGCTATGAAGGCAGAACCTGCATAAAAACTATGAATTTTATTTACTGCAAATATTGAGGATAGTAATACCGCTCCAAGGAGCGCGAGCTGAAACTTATCCAGTAAATTTAAAGAAAAGGTCTTTCTGGAAAACAGAAAAAAGAACAAAGAAAAGATCATTAAGGGGATAGATATATATGCTGATATCGGCGTAAAAAAAAGCGCCCCCAATAAAAAGTAAAATGCGATTTTTTCGAATCTTTTGTTCACCATATTGACTTGATAATAACGGACAATAGAGGTAAGTCAACTGTGTCATGATTGATTTTTCCTCCCTTCCCAAATTAACTATTTGACCATTTAACTATTTAACTTATTTTCTTTGTATCGTTGCTTCTTTGCTTATATTAAGGAACAATATGAAATTAAAGGCCAAGCCGTGGGTTTGCCCGGATGCTAAGGTCTGATTTTATACCTCTCTTAAATAATTTATATCCAAGGAATGCTATCATAGCCCCATTATCCATTGTAAATTCTACTTCTGGGATAGCCCATTCAATATCCAGTTCACTTAGACGTTTACTGAGGAGCTTGTTGGCTGATACTCCGCCCGACACCGATACGCATCTGATGCCTGTTTCATCTATTGCTCTTTTTAATTTTAGAATAAGTGATTCTATAGCTACCCGTTGAAAAGAAGCAGCTATGTCTTGAATTTGCCTTATACGTTCTTCCTGTGGTAACGCCTGATATGCATAGAGAACACTTGTTTTTAATCCTGAGTATGAGAAGTTTAACCCTTCAGGGTTGGGAACAGGAAAATTAAAAGCAAAAGCATCACCTCTCGCTGCCCATGATTCTATCTCGGGACCTCCAGGATATCCAAGCCCAATTAGTTTTGAAACTTTGTCAAAGGCCTCGCCACAGGCATCATCAAGTGTGTTTCCGAGGACCTCATAGTCTCCTAGTCCATTTACTTTGGTAATTTGAGTATGTCCTCCGGATGCCAGGAGGGAAAGGAATGGAGGAGTGAACTCCTTATGGCTGATGAAAGGTGAATAGATATGTGCCTCTAAATGGTTGATACCTATAATGGGAATATTGTGTGAAAAAGAAAGACCTTTAGCAAAATTTAAACCTACAAGTAAACAACAAAGAAGCCCTGGTCCATAGGTTACAGCTACTGCATCTATTTCAGAAAGAGAAAGACGTGTCTCTTTTAAAATTTCCTTTATCATGAGCAACAATCTTTGCGTGTGTTCTCTTGATGCAATCTCTGGGACAACTCCTCCGAATTTGGCATGAACCTCCTGAGAGTATACTTTATTAGCTATTATGGTTCCTTTTGTTAGTAAGGCAATTCCTGTTTCATCACAGGAAGTTTCGATTCCTAAGATAGTCACCGGGTGATTCTTATTCTATTAGGGATAACACGAATGAGTTTATTTTCTATTGTGATAGTTGTTATATTGCCGGAAGGAATAGAATCAGGTGATAAATAATTTATATCTTTAATAAAGCTCTTTGGACCCCTTATAGTTACCTTCTCAGGGTTGCTGCTCAGACCCTTGCTTAATATTATTCTTACGTCCTTAAAAATCAACGAATCTAGTTGGATTCTTATACTATCAGGACTTACGATTTTAAAATCTTTTATCCTTAAATATGCAGGGAATATAAAGACTTTTTTTTCAAGTTGGATAGTTATCAATCCAGGTTGTTTATTAGGGATTCTTATTTTTGGGATAATAGACTGTAGCATACTTTGTAATCTAACTTTCCCAGTCACTTCTAGAGTGATTGAATCAGAAGATGAGTTTGTCAGAATTAGATTCTTAGATGTTTTGATCCTTACCGGGTATTTTATTCGATTGGTGACAGTTGCATCAGTTTTTGCATAAAACCAGAATGCTATTCCCAAAACTAAAGAAATAATGATGGGAGCGATGTTTTTTCTGATGTTATATTTTTGTATCTTTAAGACCATCTAAAATTAAGGATTTGTTCTCTTTCCGAATCTCTCCTATTTCAATTCCAATATCAAGTTCTTCCGCAATTACTATCATTCCAATACCCATATTGAATACTGTATACATTTCCTTCTCTGGAATTTCTCCCCGTTCTGCTAAGAAATTAAATTCAGGAGGGGTTTCCCACTTCTTTGTATCTATATAGCAGGTAAGACCTTCTGGGATAATCCTCGGTATATTCTGATAAAATCCACCCCCAGTGATATGGATGAGTCCCTTGATTGAATCTAAATTCGGAAAGATCTCCTTGTAATAGGATCGGTGAGGTCTAAGGAGTACTTCTCCGAGCGTAGCCTGTAATTCAGGGATATAACTGTCAAGGGAGAGATTCAATTTATCAAAAATTATAGAGCGTATTAATGAGTAGCCATTAGTGTGAAATCCTGATGATGGTAGGCCGTATACTTTACTTCCTTTTTTTATACCTTGCCCATCGATTATCTTTTCTTTTTCTATAATGCCAGTGATCTCTGCTGCAAGGTCAAAAATATCATCTCCATAAATATCTGGCATTTCAGCTGTTTCTCCACCAATTAAAGCGCAGTCATTTTCTTTGCATGCATTAGCCATTCCTTGGATGATGGACATAATTATCTCTTTTTTCAAGTTTCCACAGGCGAAATAATCCAGAATGTAGAGGGGTTTAGCTCCCATTGTAAGAATATCATTTACACAATGGTTTACGATATCCTCTCCCAGACCTTCATACTTGTTTGCTTTTATTGCTATTAGTATCTTTGTACCAACGCCATCAATGCTGGAAACAAGAACAGGCTCTTTATATTCTTCAGGAATCTGATATGCTGCTCCAAATTTTCCAATTTGAGTTAACACAAACTTATTATGTGTTTCCTTGATTCTCGATTTGATTCCTGCCAGAGCCCTATCTGCTTCTTTTATATCGACTCCAGCATCCCTATAGAACATTTAAAGTTTTTCTTTTGCTTTTCTCAGGTAATGCTTAGCACCCGTATGATTGGGATCTGCGTCCAGAATCTTTTGGAAGTGGTTGACGGCTTTGCTATAATTACCCTGAACATATTCTTTTATCCCTAGTTTGTAAAGATTTTCTATCTCTGTTTTTGAGAGAGAGAGTTTCTTTTTCTTTGGAGTTGGTGTCTTTTTTGGTTTTGGCTCACTTTTAACGCTAGCTAAGCGGTTCCTTAAATCCTGTATATGTCTTTCTACTTCATTAGTAAATTCCCAACTTTTAACTTCAAGCCATATTGTGATTGCTTTCTCTAGGTCAGTAGCCTCAAGAGACCTTGCTTCCTCTTTCAATCCTGACACATGATACTTAATTGCATTTTCAACTAACTGGAGTCCTTCCTTTGCTTTTTCACTCTCGGGATATAATCTGAGAGCTGCCTCGAGTTTCATTTTTGCTTCTTTGAGTTTATTGTTTTTAAAATTCTCTGAAGCCATGGTGGTTAATTCTAATGATGATATTATATCCGGTGTAAGTTTTTCACTTAACTTCACTGTAAAATTCATCACTTGGTTTGGTCTTAGCGAGATCTTCGCCTGTTTTATCTTGTAATCAGGGGAACTCAAACGGAAGAGATAAACACCGGAATCCAGGGTAACGGTTATTCTCCCTGTGGGAGGAATATCAACCACTCTTTTCTCACCATTTTCATAGGTTAGTCTTCCCTGAATGGGTCTTCCGGTTTCTTTAGCCAGAAGACGAATATTTAACTGTCCCTTTCTTGGCTTTTCAAATGATAAGGCTTTAACAGAAAAACTGACATTTACTCTCGGAGTTATCGGTAATTCTTCTTCGTAGAATAAATGTTCCAATTTGGTAAATCCAATGGCCCCTTTGAATAGTCCATATTCATATTGCATCCCAAGATTAGCATCACGCCCATCTGTTTCAACAAGAAAGGATAGCCCGTGAGGTATTGATAATTTTAGGCCACCAAAGACCCCAATGGCAAATGTCTCATGTTCTTCATCAAAGAATACATCAAAGTTTAAGAGACGGCTAAGAGGTCCATACCCGACGAATCTACCCCGCCCCATCCCTATAGTTATTTCGAAATTTTCGTTGAATCTTCTACTGGTAACAAGATATGCTGATGCTACCTCCTGAGGTCTAGGGTCGTATCCTTCATCTGAATAAGTATTCGTAGTGTCACCTATTGCATGCCCAATCGGCGAAATATATTTCCTGTATGTAAGGTTATCTATACCCAAGGACAGACTGGGAATCATGCCATTCTGTTCTAATATCTGATATGATAAACCAATGCAAAAATCAGATGTGCTATACCAATTAAGTATTGCGTTAAATCTATTTATGGCTAACTCCAGTCCTGCATTAAAGTCGGTTGTAACTTCATTTTCAGAGCCAAAAGGATAACTTCCATTTGTATTTACAAATAGTCCTTTGGTGAAATTGGCACTTGGGATATCAATATATGATTCTTTTCCAGAGGTTTGAGCGGTAAGTGTAAATGCTATAAAAAATATGGAGAATATATTAAAACTTTGATAATGCTTCATTTATAGCCTCCTTCTTCACTTTTATATTAGATGGTATGTTACCTTTTGTCAAGTCTTAAATATCGAAAATCACATTGACTATCCAGTAGCCATCACGTTTTTTTACTTTTAGGCGGTGGTAAGTTACTGCTTTGATTTCCGTTCCCTCCTTAATTTCACCTGGGCTATATAGCTTGCCTTTCAGTTTAACTATATACTCAATGTTCTCTCTGTTAACAGAACATTCAGCTACGGCGAATCTCTGTTGCTCAAATAAGTACAGTATCTCTTCCAGAATCCTAACCAGTGCTACCTCCCTGTCATCTTCTTGTATTATAAATTCCTTTTCTTCATCACTCCCAATTTTAGCATGACCAATCATCAAATCCGAGAGTGCTAATATGGACTTTTCAATAACGGCCGGTAGAGAATTCCCCCTTACTCTTATTCCAATATCTGCGGTATGATCTATTATTTCGTAATCATCAGTGAAAGACATTGTGTATGAATCTTGTGCTTTCATACCACAATTGCTTTAAATGGTATGATATAGGCATTCTCTTTGAAAGGATTTCATAAGGAATACCCTTTAGGATTCTGGTGGCAAGATATCTTGTGCGGAGATAATGTGTACTGTCTGTTATTATATAAACCCTTTCTTTCTCATCAATAAATTTTCTTGAATTTATTAGATTATTATAGGTGGTTTTAGATTGATCCTCAACAATTCCTTTTAGTTTTGTGTTTCTCCTCACCCATTCTACTTCACTTTTTGCGCCTGAGAATATAACTTTGACTCCCTTTTTTCCTCTTAAAATGGATTCTGCATAACGCAACCTTTCTTTCATAATTTGTTCATTAGCTGAACCGAGTATTATAAAAGCGTATTTATCCATTTACCATCGCTCAATTATCCTGCTTTTCGGCATAGTTTCCTTATTTCCTATCTCATATGCTGAAAGGATCATATTTTTAACAGGCTTGGATGCCTTTTTCGTATAGATAAGAGCTATTGTTTCCTTCTTCTTTACTTCGTCACCCTCTTTTTTTATGAGTTTTAAGCCAGCTTTTGAGTCTACATCATTATCCTTTTTCTCCCTGCCAGCCCCAGTATGCAGAGTTGCTAATCCAATTTTGTAAGCATCAATAGACTCGACTATTCCATCTTTTTCGCTCTTAACCTCATAGGGATTAGGATAAGTCCTTAGTGCGGATAAATCACCTTTATGAAGTTCCACCATTTTTTCAAAACGTTTGTACACTCTGCCGCTTTTTAGGGTGTCTTTTATGTTCCCTGTAACTCCTGCTATTTTACACATCTCTTTAACCAGAGTGAGAGTAATTTCCACTGTGTCCTCAACAAAATTACCTTTTAGAATTTCAATAGATTCCATCACCTCAAGGGCATTTCCTACATTCCTTCCAATAGGTGATGATTGGTCGGTAAAAACGATTTTGATTTCTGTTCCAAGCGATTCTCCTACCCTTTTTATACACTCTCCTAATTTCTTAGCAGAATTGAGGTCTTTCATAAAGGCTCCCTTGCCCACCTTTAAATCAATTACCAATCCATCGAGGTCTTCCGATAGTTTTTTAGAAAGAATACTCGAAGTGATCAGTGGGATGGATTCTACTGTAGCAGTGACATCCCTTAAGGCATATAGTTCCCTGTCTACGGGTGCAATCTCTTTTGTTTGAGAGATTATGGAGCATCCTACCTCTTTTAATAAACTCTTGAATTCATCAACCCCCAGGGCCGCTCTGTAACCAGGTATTGACTCCAATTTATCTATTGTTCCCCCTGTATGTCCAAGTCCCCTTCCCGATATCATAGGAACAATTATTCCCATCTCTGCTGCAAGAGGTGCTAATATAAGACTTATCTTGTCTCCAACTCCACCAGTGGAATGTTTGTCTACTTTATAACCGGGGATGTCTTTTAAATCAAATGTCACACCTGTTTCAATCATTAACGAGGTTAGGTGAGTAGTCTCTTCAAAGTTCATTCCCTGATAATAGATTGCCATTAGAAGTGCACTGACCTGGTAATCAGGTATTTCTCCCTTTCTTACCCCAAGTACAAATTTTTCTATTTCAGTTTTTTTTAGTTGCTTGCCATCCCGCTTCTTTCTAATTATTTCAACCATAAAAAAATTCCATTTTTATTTTCTACCTACAGGCATTATACATAAAGGAGATTCATCCTCGGGCATATTCATTATCCTCTTTATCTCATTATCATTGAATGCTCCAACAACTACTGTGCCAAGATTCGAAGGCACAGCCTGTAAATAGATATTTCCAGCAGCATGGCCCACTTCCATGTGGACATATCTTATACCCCTTTCACCATATTTCCTGGTTGTTCGCTCATAGACTGCGAAAAATACTATGTCTATAGCTCCTTTTTCTACCCATACTTGTCCCAAAGCAGCATTACATATTTCTCTTCTCTTGTCTCCTTCTTTAATCATATGAAGTTCATGCGCATAAGGATTATACTTATAAATTCCCGGTGACAGTTTATCTACATTACCAACTACAACATAAACCTCCAAGGGGTATAGCGCGCCTGCAGAAGGAGCAGACCTGAATCCTCTCTTATCCGTTATGCCCTGTGCTGCCCACAGAAGTTGTGAAACTTCTTGGATTGTTAACAACTCGTCTTTGTATCTCCTCGTAGACCTTCTTTTTAGTAGAGCCTTTTCAATTGAGAAAGGACTGTCATACACTGGTTCAGGTAGTTTTATTCTTGCTCTCGAGGAAGTTGCCTCTTCCACCTTATCTGCTCCTGTTAGAGTTAGAGGAGTTGTAACTGCGAGGAGGATGATAACTATCATTGGTAAAGGATGCAAATTTTTCATTCATTGCCTCCTGAGATTTACTTTTGTATCTAAGTCTAAAAACTTTTGTCTTTAGTTCTGATAAGGAGTACCATTGAAAATATACTTGCATTATCTCTTTGTTTTTCATCTTTGCAAATCCATATTTTCCAATATAATACATTTGAGAAAGTATGAGTCAAGGTAGAAATATTGCATAGATAATATGGCAATAGTTTAATTGCGAGGGTAAACTCTGGATGAATGGAAATGATTTAACAGGTTATTCTGACTATACCAAATTTTTTAGCAATGTCTATTTGATAATCATCTTAATGTCAAAGTCCAATACATGTTATATTTTAGCAAGGATATATAAATGAAATCATTCTGGAAAATCTTCACGATACTTTTCATTTCATTCGTTGTTGCAGGTTCATTTTGGTTTGGTTTTCCCACAAGATATATTTCAGTTTCAGGAAAAGCAATCATTTTGTTCGTCTTCGGATGCTTAATTTTATCCTTAATGATGTCTTTCATAATAAGCTACTTTAATATCAAGCATTTTACAAAACCAATTAAAGTTCTCACGGAAAGCGCAACAATAGTAGGGAAAGGTGATTTAGCTTATAGAGTAACTCTAAGAACCTCCAGTGAATTACAGGATTAGAGTGAAGTCTATTTAGAAAAAAGTTTATCAATCCTTTAAGATAATTATAGATTGCCCAGGATTATTCCATCTATTTAGAAAAAACCTGAACTCTTCTGTGGCATCTCTGGATATTATACCTCTTTTAAAGGATATATCCTTTTTGAGTATAAATTTCTTATCTTCCTTTTGAAAGGAAATTTCTAAAGAGCATAATGAATCTGCATACTCTCCTTTTTCTGGAGTTATGAAGGTGCTCATATCCTTTAAGTCTGTGATATATGTAAATGAGAGGTTTGTATTTTGGGGAATTGATAGGGGGGTTTTTCTTTTCTCTTCGACATTCAGGGGATAGTAATCCCCGATTGATAGACCCGCTCTCGGGAGTTCAATTATAGAAAATTCTCCCTGAAACACAGGATTAATCTTACCCTTTAGTTCCAGCTTTAAAGGGAGTGAAAATGAGTCAATATCTTTAAAATCAAATTCGCTGATTTCTTCAAGGGACTGGAACTCACCTTTTATCTTTTCCATTATTTTATCTTCGTTATCCGCATAAAAATCTCTTCCGCTTGCGCCATATAGTCCAGAGTATTCAATAGTCGCAACAAATGTTTTTTTCAGAGGATTAATTTCAATAACCTGTCTGATGGAGTTAAAAGCCTCTGGATCAGAAGGCAAGTAATATAATTTAAGAGTGTCCTCATTCAAGAGTATCGCTGGTTTTTTACTGAATTCATAGAGAAACTCTGGAGAATATTTGACATCATCAGGATTCAAAAAGAATTCATCACTTTTTATAAGGATTCCTTCGAATACAGGAAGAAGTGTTTCTTTGATAAATTTATTCCTGTCAAAAACAAGAATTAAAGAAGGATTCTGCTCCCTACTTTTTAATATTGAGTATAGAACCTTAGCTCTCTCATAAATCGTTCCTCTACCCGATTTTATAACTTCATTAACGCTCCTTGTCTCTATCCCTGTTAAAGAATCAGGTATCTCAATTAATTTAATCTCTTCTCTTATCCACTCTAAGGGTTCTTCTATATCGCCGATTTCGATATCAATTTTGTTATCCTCAAAGAATGATGTTCTTATTAAGCCATTCACGTCTTCCCACTTCATTGTGGAAATGAAAAGTGAAGGAGCAAAGGCAGAGAGTGGTGGTTGATTTGATTCCTCCGGGACTGCTGGGATCGAATCCAGTTCAAAGGTGTAGGTATTCCCTTTCTTTTTTGCACTAATGTTACCCTTTATACTATAGTGAAACTCTTTATCCCGAGGCAATCTTACAGTAACTATTCTTTTTTCTACAGGTATCCTTGAAGAAAAGATTATCATCTTTGTTAGATCGGGATTTTGGCATACCTTTTTCTTCCTGTATTTTATTTCAGTGATTGAGCCCTTCTTTAAGTCGAGGAAAGAGACGTCAAGGAATTTAATGTTCGAGAATTCTGGATATCCTTCAACATCCGGATGGGTAACTATATTCATGGCATTTTTTGTTACTGGAACAACTTTTCCATCGGGATTTCTTGTTCTTGCATAAAAAATCTCAACATTTTCCTTTTTCTCATCAAAGACTATCCTTTCTGAGCCATATCTTCCGGTACCAGTAGGATCAAGTATCTGAAGGCTCTTGGTAACCTCGGTAAATAGAGTGTCGCCATCAAAATAGAAGAGGGTTGAATAGAATAGTACCTTTGCACTATATGCGAGAATCAAAAATATCATCTATAGATCACCCATCCTTTATTCTTATTTATAAAGCTTTTTACAGCCTGGTATAATTTTTTATAATCTCTTACAGGGACTACAGTTTTTTTAACCTCAATTCTTCTTTTCAGATTAATTGTGTCATCTTGATTCTGGACTCTAAGCTCCATAGTTAGATAGTCATCTGAGTAAAAAAATGGTTCAGGGATGCTGATGATACGGTCAGCTGGTGATAGGTGGATCTCTTCTTCTACCAAATAGCCGGAAACGGAGTAAAGATTTAAGGGGAAGTTTCTTTTTTCTTTAGAGAATCCATATCTAAAGAAGTAGGGTAGAGAGTAATTGAAAATAAGAGGTCTTAATAGTTTAATATTTTTTGTATGTATTATGGGAGTAGAAGATATATTTGTACTCATGCTAAAGTTTTTAGAAAAATCATCAACATCCATAATTTCATAATTTCCTATATCAAAATTTCTTGTAAAGCTATTAATTGTATTACTTATATATCTCTCTACCTCTTCACTTCCTTTGCCCCTAATTGCTCTCCTCATTCTCCTATCAAAGTCTCCTGAAAATGTTCCCTTTATTTCTGAAATGAGCGTATCACCCTTTATGTTATCTTTGATTTCGATCCCTTCCTGATTTTCGCAGATGTTACCAATAGGTATTTCCCTCAGGGTGTCTCCCTCATCACTTGCATTTATTATTTCCTGACCCCATTCAAATGGAGGAAGCCATGCTCTTCCCCCTGCTCCTATAGTTGGATCTAAGTAGATAATTCTATCATTCCATTTAAGGCCAACGATGGCGTGATTTGTCTGATCAGCAGGGAAATCCTCAATTCTTGCCCCGACCATTGTAATTGCATAGTAAGCGTCAAGCCCAGATGCTTTTAACATAGCAACAAGGAGTGCTGCCTTATCCTTACATACTCCGGACCTCTTTTTAAGTGTAATCTCTGGAGGATGGGGAGCATATCCCTCTCTTTTTTCTTCAATAAGACCGAGATACCGGATCTTTGATACAAAATAAAAGAGTCTGTTTATTTTCTCAATGTCAGTTTTTGCATCCATAAGTAAGCTATCTGTGAAGGAGGTCACATAGTCATTAGGTTCTAAATTTGCACGCGAAAGATCACTCTCAAGCTGTGATAATTTTTCCCATGAGGAGATATTTGAGATGATCAACTTCAAAAAATTATTGTAGCGGGAGCCCATCATTGGTTCATAGGAAACACCAGGAATATCTCTGCCGACGAATTTATAGATGACAGAGTCCGATTTCTCCTGTCTTGATACATCCAATTCTCCGTTGTAAATTCGGTAAGATATTTTCTTCTCTCTGGGGATTTTAAGTACGTATTCCTTGTATTTTATTGGAGTGTCGAATTCCTGAAAGAGTTCAATATAATTGAAATATCCAGGATAGGGTGTCATATGATTTTTATCCCCCATTGGTCCGAGCCAGGTTCCACCAATAATCTCTGTAGAGTATTCCAACCTGTCGCTATCCGCTATTCCGGAGACAGGAAGTTCTATATTTCTATCGCCCCAGAAGATTGTGCCACCAAGAGCTGCGGGTGCAGGGATATCTTTAGCATTATTGATGTCTAAATTTATTGTATCTCCGTTTTCTTTAATAATCATAGCGTAAAGAAATTTCGCCTCATTATATCCCGGCGTATATGAAATTGATATGGAGGATGGTGATTCTTTTCGGTCGTTGAATATTATTGTTTTAGTTTCGCACCGTATACTTGTTCCATCTAAGGAGACCTGTTCAAATATTATATCTTGTTCAATTACTTTCCCTAACTTTTCCTCAAGAATTGGTTTTCTTACAAAGGTATAACAACCTGATAATATTAATAAATATAGAATAAGGAGTCTTTTCACAGTTTTAATAATACTAATTTTCCCGAAATTAGTCAAGAGATACATTTTGCTCTTTCTACCCAGTTTTCCTTTGTGTTAATATACCTGTGATAATAAGGAAAAGACCTATTACTGTTGGAAGTAATATTTTCTCTCCAACTACAAAACGAATTACTATAAGGGAGAAGAACGGAGATAAATAAATTAAATTGCTAACCTTCGCAGTTGTTTTGGACAGAGAAAGAGCTTTCAACCATAATACGAAGGTAATACCCATTTCAAAAAGACCTACATAAGTTGCACCGAGGATTCCGGGGAGAGAGGGGAGGGTCAACCTTCTAGAAAATAAAAGGGAAAGCAATATAAAAAAAAGTGCAAATACAAAATTCAGAAATAATTTAGCAACCTCATCCCGCTTATCTTTAACATTATAAATCCAGAATAAAGACCAGACTATAGTGCTACTTAGTGCCAGAGCCACTCCAAATGGATTTGTAACCCTTAAAGTTAGAATATTGCCATGAGTTGCAATGATTAGTACCCCAATGAAACTGATGATTATGGCAAAGATACTCATGGAACTTATTTTCTGTTTAAGCAAGGGAATTGATAGTAAAGTGAGTGTTATTGGCCATAAGTAATTAAGAGATAACGCTTCCTGAGCTGGAAGTATAGAATACGCTTTGAACAAAATAATATAGTAGAGGAATGGATTTAAGAATCCAAGAAGTGCAGAATGCAGATAATCCTTTTGTGAATATACTTTAAATAGATTGAGCTTTTTCCGAACAGACAGGATAACAAAAAGAGCAATAATTGAAACGATGCAGGCATAAAATAAAAGATGTAGATAATCTAAATAACGCAATGCAATCTTAAAAACAGAGGCAACCGTTGACCAGAACATTACGGAGAGTAAAGCATAAATATAGGCAAGTTTTTGATTTTTCATTATCCTTGAAATATGATTAAGAAATCTACGGAAAAGTCAATAATGATTTATTAAGTTATATCTTGAGAAGGTGTATATGAGTATGTGGGTATATGAGTTAGTTGGTTAGTCCGTTAGTGCGTTAGTCAGTTACCAAATCCTGAATCCCAATACCTTAAACCTGTCTCCCGTCTTCTGTCCCCGGTCTTCGGTCATATATTTACTTGAAACCTTGACACCTTAGTTTATGCACATAAGATTTTACCATGCAGGTGAAAGGCGTTGATTTTCTTTTGACCTTTAGATGCCCCTCAAAATGTAAACATTGCTGCTACAAAGCCGGACCTGAAAGAACAGGATTTATGAAACTGGAAGATGCAGAACAATGGTTAACAGAGCTTGCAGAAACACAGCCTCTTCAATCCCTTACGGTGCATGGAGGTGAACCCTTCCTCTACTTTGATGTTCTAAAGGGAATCTTTGCCTACTCTACTTGAAAACTATAATTATTCCGAGCATCCAATCATCCGAATTATCGCAGAAAACCATCCGATAGGACTCCTCCGGTTGGCAAAAGAAAAAGGCTATAAAGAAGATAAAAAGTTCATGAATGAATGCCACCTCTGCTATGAGATGAGAAAATTCTTAAGCCCCTATTATCCACAGTATCTGGCTCCAGCAAGCTGCTACTGACCCACTGCATCGCTAGTTTTTGACATATTGAAACAATCACAGGTTATTGAAAGTAAACAAAGACATAATAGTATAAATCATTCATTGTTTTATTGTATGCGCGGTACTTGACTTTTGACGATTTATTACATCTTTACGATAGATTAATTACAAAGCAAGCCAGAAGGTGAAATGTCGCCCTGGTCCTGGATAGTCCCTATCATAGTAGGAATAACCGAAGTTTGCTATGTGTTTTTCATCTATGATGTTTTCAATTCCAAGACCTACCTTGAGAGTACCAAATGTTTTCTCTATGGAAGCGTCTAAGTCCAAATATGGTCCTTTTCTTTTCCAATCCCCCGGATAGTCGAACCATTTCTTTTTTAAATCAATCAACTTCCCTGAAATTTCAACCATAACAGGCCCTTTATATCTAAGGATACCTGAAAGAGAATGCTTTGGCTTGTACTGCAAGTCTCTTTTTAGAGTGTCCAGGTCATCATATCCAGCGAGATATGAATAATTAATCGAGTAAGAAAGGTCTTCAAACCTTCCATTGTATCCAATATCAATACCATAGATTCTTGACTTGTATATATTATAAGGCTTCCAATCTGAACCGTATCCAATCCTATCTTTTACATCTTGAATACATCCTGAGACTGAAAATTCTCCAAGTTCTATCCCAACATTGATGCCAACGGAATGCTCAGGGGTTAGATTCTCATTGGAATAATGTGGCCAGTATAGGTCATTTAATGTCGGGGCACGGAAGGCTGTTCCAGCAGATATGTATCCATTAATATTTCCATTATAACGAATACCAAAAGTTGCAGATGGATGGAATCCAAAGCTTCTGTACCAGTCCATACGAGTAGACCCAAAAAGATTTAGTTTATTAAAATTATTAGAAGTGGTCAAAGATATTCCAGCATTTCTCTCACCTGCATACCAGGATGTAGTATCTCCATTGGATTTAAATTGATGCATAAAAATGGTGTCCTGCTCAACATGTAAGGATAGGGTGAGCCATTTGTATAAAGCCTTAAAATCAAGTTGTGCAACAAAGGTCGTATACTCATCATATTCATTAATAGTATCACCAGTGAAATAATCACTGTAACGACTCTCTGGTTCCATTAGTTCCCATCTGATATCTGGGGTTATGATTATTCCGATATCTCCAATTCCAAATATATTCTGATACGACAGGTCAATAAATTTGGTTGTTTGTCTGTCATATAGGTTCGTTGTGGTAGAGTCACCGAACACAGGAACAAAACCGATAGGAGGGACAGGACCAGGGAGTCCAACAGTTCTGTAAGTGCCAAGAAGATTCAGTCCTTTCCAGAATAGCGTTGCTCCATATCTTTCATAATCTGAATTATTTCGCATCCCCATGCCTTTCTCGAGATTTAGACATCCTGACAAGCCGGATTTATTTCCACTTAAGCTCACAGAAATCCTAGGTAAGGAATTTCCTTTAATTATTATTTGATTCTCCTTGCTCTCTGTTATAAAATTTACTATTCCACCCACAGCGTTAGAGCCCAGAAAAACCGATGAGGGGCCTTTTATTATTTCAATCTTTTCTACAGAATTTAATGGGATAGCAGAAAGATCAAAACCGCCGGTTCGGGGGTCACTTAAACGATGTCCGTTTAAGAGTATGAGAGTGTGAGTGGGAGATACGCCTAAACTCGTAACCTGAGTTACACTTCCAGGGGTGCCATACTCGGTAATCTTTATTCCTGCTTTTTTTTCTAAGAATTCCCCAAGGTTTGAGATGGTTAATGTTTCATCTACTTTGATAGTCTTGGCATGATAGGGGAGATCGTCGAATCTTTTTGCCGTTATTGTAATACCAGATGATTGCCAGTAAGTAATTGCGAGTAAAAGTAGTAACATATTACCTCCTTTTTAGCAGAAGAAGAGATCTCAGGGGCGAGAGTATATGGGTAGATGGGTGGAAGAGTAGATGAGTTATTTTCGATTGAATGAAACCTATTAAAGATTCTAAATCCATATATTTCATAATTATTAACTCCTTTCTATATCTTTCTATATACTCATTCACTCATTTACTGATTTACCAATTCACTCATTTACTCATTAACTCTTTTTCTTAACTGTTTAACTATTGGAAAGAGAATAAGACCATAGATTATCCCTTGTGTCCATATATGCCAGAGCACGAAAGGTAGCCCAAACACAAGATAAGCAAGGAAAGTCTCCTTCGTAGGGAAGAATAAGAATCCAACAGATGTTGTAATCATATCATAAACAAAAGTTACAAGGATTCCAAGAAGAACCAGGACATAAACTTTACCCCATTTTTCCCTTTTGTAAATCCCTCCCATATAACCTGTGAACATTCCTCCTAAAACTTGAGCCATTAGTAAAGGTAGGGGAGAGGGACCAAGCGGATTTGCAAAACCAAAGATTAAGAAACTAATTGCCCCGACTAACATGCCCGCGCTACTACCAAGGAGAATACCCGAAAGGAAGATAGTTGATGTAATTAGTTCAAGATTGGGCACAAATGAGAGAATGTAGCCAAGCGCAATAGCTAATGCAGTAAAAACGGCAATCCTTGATATCAATTTAACTCTTTCCATAATATTTTCAAAAATCAAAAAGGCTACCGAGGGGTAGCCGATTATCTTATTCTTCCTCCCCGCGGAGTACTTGTAGATAGCAGGTCTCCTGGCTTGTGGCCAACCTACTCATCGCGCCTTCCCATCGTTATGACAGTGGCTAAGTGCGACTTTCGTTGCCATTTACAGTAGCGGGGCTGCAACGGATTCTCACCGTTTTCCCTTAACTACCTACTATGTTATCTGTAGAATAAAGTATTTTTTAAAGGATGTCAAGAGGAAAGTTTTATATTTTGACCACAAAGGCACAAAGGACACTAAGATAATTTATATATTATTGACACAACTATAAAACCAAATAAGAAACAAAGAATAATGGGTATCACAGAGTAAATTTATATTTAGAATAACGCAATAATGAAGCTCTCTCTCATTCTTAGAATTCTCTGTGCACTCTTTGCCTTCGTGGTAAGTATGATTGGGCTGGTTTGCTTTAAACTAAATCTTCTTATTTGTATTCTTCTGGAGTGAAAAATTGGTGATTTTTCATTGTAACGACATCGTCGTTACACTCCAAATATAAAAGATTGTTTTTTCGTGTTTTCTGTTTCCTCTTTGCACGCTGTGTCTTTGTGGTGAATTTCATTCTTACCAAGGTGGGTTTTGTAAGATATCTCCCAGAAGGTAGAAAGAGCCGGTTACTAAAATCACATCATCTTTAGTAGCATCAGATATTGATTTCTTAAGAGCTTCTACTGGATCCTCTATTATATTTGATATTTCAATACCTGCTTTCTCTGAATTACTTATTATCTCTTCAATTTTAATCGTTCTGGGGTATAAAATGGTTGTCGGATATAATTTTTTGACTATCGGTTTTATCTCATGGAGCATTCCCTCAACATCCTTGTTAGAGAGACACGAGAACACAAGAAGGACAGGTTTCTTGAAAACATCCAGAATGGCTTCTTTAAGAACTCGGATTGAGGCCACATTATGAGCACCGTCGAGAACTATATAAGGTTCCTTTTGAACTATTTGAAATCGCCCGGGGAAGCTAGATAGGGCTAAGATTTTATTTATTTCCTTGAGCTCTACCGGTATTCCAGCCTCCCTGCAGGCTCTAATTGCGAGAGATGCGTTCATTGCCTGATGTTTTCCAATGAGACCAACGTGTATTTTATCTCCTTTGAGTCTAAATACTGTTCCTTTCTTTGATACAGAGATAACTTCATAGTTTTCAATAAACTTGATATTTCCATTTACTTTATCTACCAAGATTTTCCGAACTTCTGGAAGTTGTGGGGCTGAGATATTGATACCCTCCTCCCTGAGTATGCCAGCTTTCTCATAAGCGATCTCCTCTATTGTGTCCCCAAGAACGTCTGTATGGTCTATACTTATTGGTGTAATGATGGATATTAATGGGCGTGTGACATTGGTTGTATCAAGCCTTCCTCCCAATCCTACTTCAAAGATAGGGTAATCAACTTCTTTTCTCTTGAATAAGAGGAATGCGGCTGCTGTAAGCGTTTCGAATACACTTCTTTTTCCTCCTAAAGCGGATAATTCACCAATTAAAGAAGCAAATATTTTTTCGGAAATATTCTTTCCGTTTATCTTAATTCGTTCTCTATAACTCGTAAGGTGAGGTGAAGTATAACGACCTGTAGAATAGCCTGTGGCTCTGCATATCTCATCTATTAAATATGCTGTGGATCCCTTTCCTTTGGTGCCTGCGATAAGAAAACCCTTGAGACTCTCGTGTGGATTGCCAATATCCCTTAGAAATTTACGAAAGTTATCTAAAGAATCAGGATATTTAGGTTTTGAAACTTTCTCTCTATCTATTAGGGATTCCAGATAGGCTAAGGCTTGTTTGTAAGTCATTTAATAATTTTAAGGTTTCAAGTGTTTTACCTACCCCACCTTTCAATTAATTTACTGCAAATAAACGCAGATTGTCACAGATCAAAAATAATCCCTAAGACCTAACACCCAAGACCTAAGACCTAAAATCTACCACTTAATCCTTACTCCATAATCCTGATCTGAATCCTTTGCACTTTCCCAATCCAATAGACATCAAATTAATTCTACTCACCAAATAGCATCCGCTCCTTCATTTCTGCCACAGCCCTTTCCATCCCTACTATAATTGCTCTGGAAATGATAGCATGTCCTATATTCAGCTCACTAATTTCTTCAATCATTGCTATTTGTCCAACATTAAGGAGATTAAGACCATGACCAGCATGAACCTCAAGACCTCTTGCTATTCCGACCTGTGCTGCTTTTTCTATTTTTTTGTAATTTTCACCGAACGGATTCTCGCTATATCTCCCTGTATTCAGTTCAACAGCGCAGGCACCTAAATCTGGTGCCATCTTCACTGCCGTAACGTCAGGCTCGATAAAGAAAGTCACCATTATCCCTGAATCTCTTAGTTTAATAGCTGTTTTCTCTATCTCCTTCGGAACGGCTTTGAGATTTAGACCCCCTGCGGTAGTCAATTCCTCTTCCCTTTCAGGAACGAGACATACCCAGTCTGGTTTTACGTCCAGGAGGAAATCTTGAATTCCTTTGTCTAGAGATGCTTCAACATTCAAATGTGTTTTAACAACCTCCTTTAAGATCCTGATATCCCTCTCTTTTATATGTCTCCTATCTATTCTAATGTGAACAGTTATACTATCAGCCCCTGCAGATTCTGCCAACATGGCTGCCTCCACAGGGTCGGGGTAACCTGTTCCCCTCGCTTCTCGTATAGTTGCTACATGGTCAATATTAACTCCCAGTCTCATCTTTTGTATAACCTCCTGTCTGTTTCTCTAAGTCTTTTAACAAGCAACTTAATTAAGAGCCTAATCATAGGTTCTTCTTCTAATTTTTCCTGCAATTTGTCTGCATCAAGGACTGAAACGACTGTATTCTCAATTGCCTTTGCTGTTGCACTGCGCACTTGCCTGTCTATAACCCCCATCTCCCCAACAAAATCTCCCGTTTTAAGATCGGCCACCCATTCCCCTTTTTTCTTGATTCTTACCCGGCCTTCCCGTATTAAAAACATCTCCTTGGCAATATCACCTTCCGCAAAAAGGACATCACCTACTTTGAAACGCCGGGTTTTACTGCTCATCTACCTCCTTCGGGAGGGTTTCTTTTTCTCCCATGCTGCGACGATAGGTGCAACGATGAAGATCGAAGAATAAGTACCTATAATGACACCCACAAGGAGGGTAAAGGAAAAACCATGGAGAATTCTTCCTCCAAGAAAATAGAGAGAGATAAGCACGAATAGGGTCGTTACTGAAGTAATTATCGTTCTTGCAAGTGTTGCGTTTATTGAAATATTGATTATCTCATCATATGGCTTACCACGGAAGAGTCTTAAATTCTCCCTTATTCTGTCGGAAATCACAATTGAGTCATTGATGGAATATCCAAGGATTGTGAGAAGACCGGCGATGATTGGAATATTGAACTCGACGTTTGTAAGTGAAAGTACTCCAATTGTGACCAAGAGGTCATGTAGAAGAGCAACAACGGCCGCAACACCAAAGCGGAATGTAAATCGAATAGAAACGTAGATGAGGATGCCGATCATTCCAACGAGTAGAACCCAAAATGCTCTTGACTGAAGGCCTTTACTTACTGCTGGCCCCACAAGTTCCTCTCTCGGAAAATAAACCTTTTTATCCTTGAATTGCTCTCTTACTTTATCTTTCATATTTTCTAATGAGAGCCCTTTAGTTCCTTTGACCTTTATCAGGAATATATCCTTACCTTTATATCTCTGGATTGTTGCTCTATCAAATCCGATATTGGATAAAGCAGTTCTCATTTCTTCAGAAGTAACTGCTTCTTCTTTAAATTCTACTTCAAAAAGATATCCACCAGTAAAGTCTACACCATATTTAGGACCCTTATGGATACCGAGGGAGACAATCCCAGCAAAGATTAAGAGTCCTGAAAAGACAAATGCCCCTTTACGTGCCCCTATGAAGTTGTATTTTGGATTTTTAAAGAATTGGAACATTGGTAGTGTTTTAAGCCCCTTTTGTGTCCAGTACTCAAATATGTTCCTTGTGATGAATATTGCAGTAAAGAAGCTGGCTGCAAGACCAATTGAAAGAGTAATTGCAAAACCCTTTATTGGACCGGTTCCAAAATAGAAAAGTATGATAGCAGCAATAAATGTGGTTGCATTGGCGTCTAATATTGTGGTGAATACTCTATCATACCCGCTAACTATTGCTGTTCGTATAGTTTTTCCCGAAGCGATCTCCTCCCTTATTCTTTCAAAAATCAGGACATTTGCATCTATAGCAGCCCCTATTGTCAGGACTATTCCCGCAAGGCCGGGTAGGGTTAAGGTAGCTCTGAACCCTGAAAGAACTGCTAAGAGGAAGGCTAAGTTAAGAATTAGAGCGATCATAGCTATTACACCAGATTTACGGTAATAGATGCCAATAAAGAAGAAAACCAGGATGCCACCCAGTATAAGTGCCTTTGAACCTGATTTTATTGAGTCGATTCCAAGGGATGGACCTATAGAACGCTCTTCTATTATTTTTAGTGGTGCCGGTAGAGCACCTGCTTTTAGGACGATTGCCAATGTCTTTGCTTCCTCCATAGGAGCAGTCCCGAGTGTAATGACAGATCGGCCACTGGGGATTCTTTCCCGGACTACCGGGGCTGATTGAACAACGCCGTCAAGCACTATAGCTATTCGTCTTCCCACGTGTGCCCCGGTTATCTGTGCCCACTTTGCCCTCGCTTCCCTTGTCATTGTTAGATCTACCCTTACACCCATAGGATTATTCTCAGTTCCCACTCCAGGTGTTGCGTCAAGGATTGCACTTCCGGTGAGGAGGGGTTTTTCTTTCAGAAGATATAAGGGAAAATATTTGTATCCCTCTTGGATTACTTCTTTACCCCACTGGAAAATATAACCAAAGGGAATTTGTTTCTCTACTGAGGGGGTTTTAAATAAGGAATCAAGTAAGGGCTGATAAGACGAGACAATACCATAAACCTGAACAGATGGACCTATGAAGTAACCAAAGAGATTAAATGTATCACCCTTGATTTCTTTTAAAGCCTCATTAACACTGTTGAGAGTATTCTGTAACATAGTGGGTTCTGCAACTGACTTGAATTCCAGTAGAGCAGTTTTCCCTATAATTTCCCTTGCCTTATCTCTATTTACCACACCTGGCAACTGAATCATAATTCTATCCTGCCCCTGTTTTCTAATATCGGGTTCGGAAACTCCAAACTGGTCGATTCTGTTTCTAATGACCTCAAGGGCTCGGTCTGCAGCACCTTTAATCTCTTCTTCTTTAAGATTGGATTTATCTACTTCCATAACCATGTGCATGCCGCCCTGCAAGTCCAGTCCAAGATGGAGAGCCCTGGATTCAATGGACTTGAGTTTGTCTGGTGGTATGCGATGCATCTCTTCCCTGTTAAGAGAGAAATAAACCCATGAATAGTGTAGCTGCCAGATAGCAAGAATGACCACTATAAAAATAAATAGCCACTTCCATTTTAGATTTTTCATTCACACCCTCCTACCATCATTAATCAGTCAAACAAAGATTTCCTCTCCGTCAGCGATTATTTCATTCAGCGCTTCCTTAAAGTAATTTTTTTCCGTTATGACATCCGTTCCTATCTGATTCTTGTAGAATTTCCATGATCTTTTGATTTCATCCTTTAGAAGTTCCACGAGATTTCCATTTATTCTGCCCCTCTTGACCTCATCTTTGTGATAAAGCAGGATATCTTTTGCAAGTGATCGAGCAAGCCTTTTCGCCTTAATATGCTTTTCCTTTTTATCTTCACTCCAGAAATCCGGGAAAGCCGGTTTCTTTACCACCTCCACCCCTTTTTCCTGGAAGGACATTAATACCTCTTTTGCATCCCTAATGCTGGGAGGCGCACCTATTTCTACTCCAATCTTCTTTTCTTCCCTTACCATAGTTGGTTTTGCAGATACTTTTTCTGATATGGGTTCAGCAAGTTTTTCCTCTTCTATGGGAATTAATTTAATATTAAGTGGTTCTCTATAGACAGTAAAAATGTTAGAACAATTGGGGCACCGTACTGGTCCTCCTCCTATAGGGATAACGGAATCTGTTATTTTATATCTCTTTTTGCACTTGGGACACTCGGTAATCATCTCATCCTCCTATTTTTTTATAACTAATACGAAATGTAAAAAAGGTCAAGGGGGAATTTTCATTTTGCACTAGGGTTAAATCTTTTGGCTCTTTGTGATGAAATCTTCTTTCGCCATCCATCAGTTATTTTGGTCAGTGTGTGTAGAGTTTTCTCCAGATCTTCAACAGGTGGCAATTCAAAAATTACGTATCCTTCAAACTTGCTCATAAATTCTGTGACTGGATCCCAGTTGATTTTTCCTTTGAAAGGCATGAGGTGATCATCATTTCCTTCCATATTCGAATCAGATATGTGGCAATGTTTTATTCGTTCGCCGAGCAAATTCAGGAATTCCTCAACACGGTCACCTTTTGCTGCAGCATGCGATGTGTCAAGGCATATATTAAGGTCAAATTCATTTGAAAGTGATTTTAGAACCTCTGGTTCAGAGCCAAAATAAGGTGGTATGGTATTTTCAAGAATTGGTTCTACTTTCCATTCGTTTGCAAATTCTTTAATTTCATTTAAACTTATCCTGGTCTGTTTCAATAGGCCGGATTTAGATCCTGGATGAACTATAACTCTTGGAGTTTTTAATCTATCTGCTACAAGAATGGTCTTTTCTACCTCCCTGACAGATTTCATTCTCACCCATTCTTCTCCTGTAGAGAGATCTACCCATCCAGGAGGATGGAGTGCAATAGCTTTAATTCGTCCTTTTTTAAGACGTTTCTTGACTTTTTTTATTTCACCGGTGTCTTCGTATTTAAAATGTGGTAAATCGCATCTAATCTCTATCCATTTAAAGGAGCTTTTCCCTACTAAATCGATGGTAGAATAGATATCTTTATCTTTTGCTATAGTGGATGATATACCAAATTCAATCATTTTGCGGATAATATATTTATTTTCAGTGTATGCAAGGGGAGATGGTCGCTTCGCTCCATTTAATGTAATTAATGGTCAATTAGTCGATTGGTTAATTAGTACTTCCCATCCTTCCCCCTTTTTAACTATTTGACTATTAAACTATTTAACCAATCAACTATAATTGTGGGTTGACATTAAATAATATTTTATCTAATATCGAAATATGAAGAAACTTTTTTTCCTTATTCCCATTCTCCTTGTAGTGGCTTGTAGTGAGCAGACTGTTTATTTCAGTGGGTCCGTTGGCATATATCCCGATAAGATATTCTGGGCTTACATTGAGTATCCTCCTCCTGACCTTAGCGTCGTAGAAAACGCTAAAGTTGCTCTTGATAGCGTCTATCATATCCCTTTTAATGGTGAAAAGAATGGGTATTACAAAGAGCCAATAGTTAGTTTGGCTTATAATTCCAAGCATACGGTCCAGGTAGAGGTGGAAGATAAGGAGAATATTTATGGAACTACAGAGATTCCATCATTCTTTAGTTTTGATATGGAAAATGAAATAAACGCAGGAGACTCTTTGGTTATTAGGTGGACTCATGCTGACTCTATGGAGACATCGCCAGATCAGTGGGGGCTGTTAGTCCTTATGGGTGGGGATACATTATGTCATCTGGGAATTTCCTCAACTATAAATGAGCACAAAATTTTTCCTGGTGTATTGACCGAAAACATTGAAATAATAATGGATGCGATTAGATTTGGAGATATATTTGGATCTTACGGGAATTCTGTCTTTGCGGGATTAGTAAGGAAGAGGTTTAACGTTACTGTTAACAATGATTTCTAATTTCTTTTCCAACTCCTTTTTTAATGTTTTTAAGTCTCCTTTGTATGTAAATCCGGCAGCTGTTTTATGACCACCACCACTATATTCAGATGCAAGTTCCTGGATAGAAACACCATTCTTTGATCGAAGCGATACTTTTAGTATACCATCTTCTCTCTCCTTTATTATAGCAGTTGCTTTTACATCCTTAATGGAGAGACCATAATCTACAAATTCATTTGTGTCTTCTTCTCTTGCTCCTCGGTTTTTTAACATATCTCTTGTTACGTACATGATACTGAAATTATCATGTAGTGCTATGCTCTGCAGAACATCCCCCAACAGTTTAATCCTTACCGGTGGCTCAGTGAACCAGATGAATTCTGAAACTTGAGATGCGACAACACCATAATTTACCAGTTTTGAAGCTACCCGGAGGGAATGTGATGTAGTATTGGGATATCGGAATGAACCTGTATCAGTGAGGATTCCAATATATAGATAGGTGGCAATCTCTTTATCTAATTCAGTTAGTTTATGCAATAATTCATAAATAATCTCTGCTGTTGAAGAATAATTAGGCTTAATAATGTTGATTTTACCAAATCTTTCATTGCTTATATGGTGGTCTATATTTACTATTGGCTTTGTCAAGTCTATTTCATCCTTTATTGAACCAATCCGATCGAGATCTGCTGAATCAAGGGCAAATACGACCTCTTCATCAAATTCTTTTTTGTCAGTGTGAATAAGGTTTACTCTACTGAACCTTGTATATCTATTTGTTGGAGGGTCCTGATTATATATATATACCTTTTTACCTATCTTGAGAAGCCCTAAAGCGAGGGCTATCTGGGAACCTATTGAGTCGCCATCAGGATTCTTGTGAGATACAATAAGGAATTTATTGTATTTTTTTATTGTATCAATTGCGCTTTTCACTTTCTTCCTCGTTTTCTTCTTTTAAAAGAGATTCTATCCGTTCGATTATATTCAAGCCTGACTTGTACTTAAACTGTATCTTAGGAGTATACCTGAGGTTAAGTTTTTTTGCTATCTCATGCTGGAAGAAACCACTAGCGTGATTTAGTAATTTGGCATTCTTCTTGCCCTCTTCATCATTTCCGTGAACTGTAAAGTATATGGTTGTATGCCTTAAATCAGGGCTGGTCTCAGCATTTGTAACTGTAATCAAACCTATGCGAGGATCCTTGACTCCTTTTTCTATGACTTCAGATACAGTTTCCATTATAAGTGAATTCACTCGTTTTTGCCTGAATCCCATTATTCACCTCGAGAGTATAATCTAATATTTCTATACCTCTTTTTCGCTGGATATTACCTACTACCTTTTTTAATAAGGATTCCATGGATTTGCTATCATTGCTTACACTAACTATTCCAAGAAGTGATCGTTGCCATTTGTCTAAATAGTCGATCTCACTTATTGATACGTTGGAATGGTTTCTTATAGTTGCTTTTAAGCTATTTATAATACTACGCTTTTCTTTTAATGAACTTATTCCTGGTAAGTATAGTTCTACGGTGCTAATCCCGACTACCATATTATTAACTATAGGCTCCTTTCCTTCTCAACTATCTTATAGGTTTCAATTATATCTCCTTCTTGAAAATCATCAAAATCTTTTAAACCTATCCCACACTCATATCCTTCTTCGACAACCTTTGCATCCTTATCAAATCTTTTTAGAGACTCAAGTAATGTTTTTACTATTTCTTCGGCGTTTCGTAAGAGGACAGCTATGTCTTTTTTATGCACTTCCCCTGAAATCACATAACATCCCGCTATAGTTCCGATAGTTGAGCCTTTGAAGACTTTCTTTATTTCGACTTTTCCTGTCTTTACTTCTTCTCTTGTCGGCTGTAGTAATCCGGTCATAGCAAGTCTGATTTCTTCAATTATCTCAAAGATGACATCATATGTCTTGATTTCTACGCCGTGATTTTTTGCTTCTTTTTTTGCTTTAGAGTTAGGATGGACATTAAAACCAATGACTATAGCGTTGGATGCGGAGGCGAGCATTACGTCATTTTCAGATATTGGACCTACTCCGGCGTGAATTACATCTATTTTAACCTCATCTGTGGAAAGTCCCTCTAATGAATCTCTGAGGGCCTCAACACATCCTGCGTCGTCGCCTTTAATTACTACTTTTAGAATCTCTGTTTTACCTTCTTCTATCTTTTTGTATAGAGATTCAAGACTGACGGAATTTTTCTGTACTAGTTCCCTTTTCCTCGTTGCTGATTTCCTTATGTCAGAAAGGCTTCTAGCTGTTTTTTGGTTATCCACTACTCTAAATGTATCTCCAACCTCCGGGAGATGCTCAAATCGAGCTATCAGAACTGCAGATGAAACTCCCGCACTTTTTAATCTTTTCTCATTTTCATCAAGAATTAATCTGACCTTACCGCAAGTTGCTCCTGCGACAAAGGAATCGTTTATTTTGATTTCTCCTTCTTTAACCACTACTGTCGCCACATTCCCGAGGCCTCTCCATATCTTTGTCTCGAGTACTACCCCAAGTCCTGGTCCTTTTACGGGAGCTTTGAGTTTAAGATCCTCTGCCTGAAGGAGTATGGCATCCAATAACTCTTCTACACCAGTTCCTTTTAGAGCTGAGAGTTCTACAGATAATACCTCTCCACCATACTCCTGAATCACAATACCTCTTTCTGAAAGCTCACTTCGAACCTTATCTGGATTGGCAGAAGCCAAGTCAATCTTGTTTATTGCAGCAATAATAGGTACGCCTGCAGCATGGGCATGATCTATAGCCTCTAAGGTTTGCGGCTTGACTCCTTCATTTGCTGCAATAACTAGAACGACTAAATCTGTGACATTGACTCCACGTGCTCTCATTGCTGTAAACGCTTCATGCCCGGGAGTATCAATAAAAGTTATCATATGGTTTAGATACTTAATGTGATATGCTCCGATCTTTTGAGTGATGCCACCGGATTCCTGCGCGGCTACCCTTGTTTTTCTGATATGATCAAGAAGGGTTGTTTTCCCATGGTCCACATGCCCTATTACTGTAACAATAGGTGGTCTTTGCTGAATATCGAAACGCCTCCCTTCGATTTCTGGAATTTTAAATCCTTCTGAGAGTTTAGTGGTGTATCCGAACTCATCTGCTATGAGTGAAGCAGTGTCAAAGTTCAATCTCTGATTTATTGTGACTTGCATTCCGAGTCTGAGGCAAGCACCTATTATCTCATTTGGGAGGACATCCATTAATTCCCCTAGTTCAGATACAGATATTCCTTCACCAATATTTAGAATATTAAGTTTTTTTGTTTCTTCTTTTTTTTCTTTCTTTTTATATCTTTTCTTCTTTCCTATACCTTCGAGGTGTGCAACTACCTGTCTTACTGTCTTTTTGGCCTTAACTTTCTTTTCTTTCTTGACTTCTTTCTTTTCTTCTTCCTTTTTTTCCTTGGGTTTCTTTACTATCTTTTCTTTTTTAACTTCGGTCACTGCTTGATATTTCCTCTTGACCTGAGTTGCTTCCTTCAGGGTAAGTGTGCTCATATGAGATTTGGTTTCAAATCCTTCATCCTTCAGAAAAGCTATGAGGGCTCTACTAGATATACCCAGTTCTTCTGCTAATTGATATACTCTTATTGATTTTTCTTTGTTTGCAGACATCAGCCTTCCTGACTTATTACTTTATGAATTGCAGTGTAGATATTATCTACGCTCTTATTACCTAATCCTTTTGTTTCCATCAATTCTTCTTTGCGCTGAGACATTATATCCTGAGCGTTTTTGTACCCTGCCGTTATGAGTAATTTCTTTATATGATCACTAATTGGTAAGTCTTTTACTTTAACTTTTTTTCTCCTCTTGGTCTCTTTTTCTTTGTGATATTCACCACGACCTTTTATTTCTATATCAACGCCGGTAAGCTCGGAAGCCAACGATACATTTTCTCCGACCTTACCGATAGCTCCTGTTAACTCATCATCCGGGACTAAACAAAGAATCTTCTTCTTGCCTTTTAGCTCAGTTTTTGCTACCTCCACGGGAGAGAGAGCTTCTGCTGCATACTTTGCTTTATCCTTTTTCCATCTTACCACATCAACCCTTTCACCAGAGAGTTCCCTGACGATGGATTGAATCCTGCTACCCCTATGACCTACACAGGAACCAACAGCGTCTATCTTCTCATTGGTAGAATAAACGGCTATCTTTGTTCGTTTGCCGGGAATCCTTGCGATACCCTTTATTTTTACTTCTGAATGGAGGATTTCGGGTATCTCAAATTCAAGTAGATGAACTACGAACTCTGGTTCAATTCTTGTAAGATATACTACGGGTCCCTTAATTCGAATCCTATCCTTATCTCCCTCCTTTGGTTGTTGGGTTACCTCTTTTACTAATGCCTTGATAGGACTTCCTTTACGCAAACGTTCTTCTGGTATCTGTTCTTCTCTGGGTAAGAACGCTTCTAACTCCCCGATTTTTATATAAGCTCCTGTAGAATAAATTCTTGAGACAGTTCCAGATACCAGTTCGCCTTCCTTACCCCTGTATTTTGAGTAAAGAATCTCTTTTTCATTTGTTTTTATCTTTTGAATAAGAGTATTTTTTACAATGGTAATTGCATTTCTGCCAAATTCATCTATTGGAATCTCTTTCTTAAAGATTGCACCTAGTTCGATTGTCGGCTTCACCTCGCGAGCATCAGAAAGAGAAATCTCTATATCCGGATCTTTTACCTTCTTTGTGACTTTCATCTTCCTGTACAATGATATCTTACCTGAAGCCTCTGAGATTTCACATTCCAGATTTTCTTCCAGCCCGTATAGTTTTTTTGCCGCAGTAATGATACTCTCTTTTAATGTGTCAAGTATAAATTCCTTTTTTATATCTCGTTCAACTGCAAGTTCTGAAAGCATTGCGACAATTCCTCTGTCAATCATATCTCCTCCTCTTTGGAAATCCCAGGTGAGGAAACTTCAAGCCGGTATGAACCCCTTATAGAATCAGCAATATCGAGCTGTACTGAGAGTTCCCTTGAGATTCGTGCACAATCATCTATTGTTATACCTCCTGGTTTATCTGCAAAGATTCTCAAAAGTCCTACTTTCCCTTTATCCTTGACTTCCAGTTTTCTAAGTGTAAATCCTTCCTCAAATCCCTTAAGGGTCGTATTTACAATTTCTTTTATTTTCTCTTCTAAAGAGTTTCCCATAATTTGTTTATAACCTCTTTTGCCTCTTCGGGAACAACCTCCCTTATTTCTCCTGTTTTCCTAATTTTTATCTCTACCATTCCTTTCTTTAAACTTCTACTTCCTATTATTAACTGTAAGGGGATACCTATTAAATCGGCATCATTAAACTTATAACCAGCCCTTTCGTCTCTATCATCATAAAGTACTTCATAAACCTCAGATAATAATCTATATAAATCTTCTGCCTGTGCAACCCCCTTTGAATCTGAGATATTGAGATTTATAAGAAGTATCTGATAAGGAGCTATCTGCTTTGGCCATATAATCCCTTTTTTGTCATGATATTGTTCTATTGCAGTAGCCATTATTCTCTCAACCCCTATCCCATAGCTTCCCATAACTATGGGCTTTTTTTCCCCATTTTCGTCAAGGAAAAATGCTCCCATTGCTTTTGAATACTTAGTTCCAAGTTTAAAAATATGGCCAAGTTCTATTGCATTTTTCCACATAAATGGATGTCCGCATTCTGGGCACAAATCTCCTTCCTTATATACTCTTATATCAACGAAGTTTCTGATTTTCATGTCTCTTTCTGGATTTATCCCCTTAAAATGATACTTATCTTCATTAGCTCCACTGACGAACGCCGAAACTCCTTTAATAGAGAGGTCTGCATAAACAGGATAATTGGAACCAACTGGACTTACATACCCTACAGGCGCTCCCACCAGTTCTAATACGTCCTCTGGAAATGCAATTCTTATTTCCCCAAATTCTCTCTTAAGTTTTTCTTCGTCTATTTCATAATCTCCTCTTATGACTATCCAGATGGGATTGCCCTCATTAATATAGAGAAGGCTCTTCATTAATTGATTTGGTGCAATGTCCAGAAATTTGGAAATTTCATCCACAGTGCCAGGAACTGGCGTATACACTTTTTTAAGTTCGGAACTTGCAGAATCAACCTTACTGGGAAGAGAAGAAGCAGTTTCTGTATTGGAAGCAATTCCACAACTCGGGCACACTACGATTCTGTCTTCTCCGGCGGGAGAAACAAACATAAATTCCTTTGATTCTGACCCACCCATAATATCACTTGGCGCGGTAACTACCGTGGTCTCAAGCCCACAAGATGAGAATATCTTCTTATATGCCTCTTCATGTATAGAGAAACTCTCTTGGAGACCCATTCTATCCCTGTCAAAAGAATAGGAGTCTTTCATGATGAAACTCCGAGCACGCAGTACAGCCCCTCTTGGTCTCATTTCATCCCGATACTTTACCTGTATCTGGTACCAAATCTGGGGCAGTGAGCGATAGGTTCTGACTTCGTCTCTAATAATAGTTGTTATTACCTCTTCATGGGTTGGGGCAAGAGCCATTTCGTTATCTTTCCTATCAAAAAGGCGAAACATCAAATCTCCATATTCCTCCCATCTTCCTGTTTCTTTCCATATTGAAGATGGAGTAAGTGCGGGCATTAGTAATTCCTGTGCTCCAATTCCTTTCATTTCTCTATGGATGGTTTCCTGGATCTTCTTGAGAACCCTCCATCCAAGGGGTAGATAAGTGTACACTCCCGCTGACAGAGGTTTTATGAGGCCGGCTCTGAGCAGTAGTTTATGAGATACACTCTCTGCCTCTTTTGGCACTTCTTTTCTTGTCGGTATAAATGAATTACTCCAACGCACGGTGTATATATAACGTGTTTTAAGAATAAGTCAACCTAACAATCTTAAGGGTTTAAGGGGTCGAGAATTCAAGGTTTCAAGGTTTTTAGTTTTGGATTATGGATTAGGAGAGGTTTGATAAGAGAAGCAGGGATTAAGGATTAAGTGAAAGATACTGGATTCTCGATGCTAGATACTCGACACTCTTATAAGTTGGTGGGTTGGTGTGTTAGTCTGAAATTATTTATATAATTTTTTATCAGCGCTTTTCTGCGTAAATCTGCGTCCCATTGCATTTTGCATTGGAGCGAAGCGACTGTCCCTATGTTTTCACTGTGACGAATACTTTTTATCTGTTGCAATCTATTGGTAGATAAATGTTACACAAAAACACTTCTTGACAAAAGTTTTTTTTACTATATAATAAACCGGTAGGAATTTGGTTTGCTTGTTTATATATAAGGAAGTAATAAAAGAAAGGAGAGTGAATGCGAACATTTTCACTAAGGAAAGAAGACGTGCAAAGAAATTGGTGGGTTATAGATATTAAAGATAAACCTTTAGGCAGGGCAGCCTCCCAGATAGCATCAGTTTTGCGAGGCAAACACAAGCCAAATTTTACGCCACATGTAGATAATGGGGATTATGTTATAGTTTTAAATGCAGAGAAAGTGATGCTAACCGGCAAGAAGGAAGAGCAGAAATTATATCGTCATCACAGTGGGTATATTGGTAAACTTAAGGAAGTTCCTTTTTCGAAGAAAGTAGAAAAGAATCCTGAGAGCATTATTATTCATGCAGTTTCTGGAATGTTGCCCAAAAACAAACTCGGTAGAAAAATGATAAAGAAACTGAAGGTTTACAGAGGTGAGGAGCATTCCCACCAAGCGCAGAACCCAAAAGAGTTAGAACTTGGAGGATAGTAGTATGGAAGAGTTGACTTTAGTTGCAGGGAAAAGGAAGGAAGCAGTAGCTACTGCTTGTTTCTATCCTGGTAATGGTAAGATTACGGTCAACAAGAGACCGATAAAGGAATATCTAAGGATTGGCCGTTTTGTAGAAGAAGTGAGAAAACCACTTGAGATAGTAAATGCACTTAACAAATTTGACATAAAAATCATAGTAAAGGGTGGAGGTGTTTCAGGACAGACAGAGGCAATACGCCATTCTATCGCAAAAGGACTTACCTTGATAAATCCTGAGAATAAGAAACCACTGAAAGATGCAGGTTACTTAACGAGAGATGCCCGAGTTAAAGAAAGGAAAAAATATGGTCTCAAAAAAGCTCGAAAGGCTTCCCAACACTCAAAGAGGTAGGAGGATTAAGTGGCACTATTGCAGTTTAAAGATCTTTTAGATGCAAGGGCTCATTTTGGTCATAAGCAGAGTAGTTGGAATCCAAAGATGAAGCCTTACATCTATACCCAGAAGAATGGATTACATATTATTGATCTTAGAAAATCTGTGCAACTTTTACGGGAAGCATATAGTGTGGTGTCTAATGCGGCTGCGGAGGGAGCTGAATTCCTTTTTGTGGGAACCAAGAAACAATCTGCAGATTTGATTGAAGAGTCAGCTCTCCGTGGTGGAATTCCATATGTGAATGAACGTTGGTTAGGAGGAACACTTACCAATTTCAATGTAATCAGGAGAAGTATAAATAAGTATAATGAACTCTGTGAACAAATTGAACGGGAGGAGTTCGAGGAACTTTCCAAGAAAGAGCAGATACGCTTGAAGAGAAAACGGGATAAAATGGCGCACCATTTCAAAGGGATTCGGAATATGGAAAGAGTGCCTGACGTTCTCTATGTTGTAGATGTGATCAATGAGGATATCGCTATTAAAGAGGCTCATCTTCTTGAAATCCCAGTAGTTGCAATTATAGATACTAACTCCGATCCTGATTTAGTCAATTACCCCATTCCTGCCAATGATGATGCAATAGAATCAATAAGGCTAATAACCAGTGTAATTGAAACGGCAATAGTTGAAGGCCGGAGTAGATTAGAGAAAGAGCCTTCTGAATCTGAGAGTTAAGCTTACAACTAGTTTTTGGTAGTATATCTGAATAAAAAATTTCCTTATGTTTAGATTAGAGGTTCGAAAAGTTAAAGGGTAGGAGTTATCAGCCAATCTTTCGAAGAGGAGGCAAAAGTGGCTTCGGTAAGTGATGTAAATATTGAAGTTATAAAAAAACTCAGAGCAAAGACTAATGCTGGGATTCTAGATTGTAAAAATGCTCTGATAGAATCAGATGGAGATATTGATAAGGCTATTCATATCTTAAGGGAGAGGGGAATAGCAAAGGCCTCGAAGAAGATGGGACGGGAGGCTGGAGAGGGCGTTATCACAGCCTATATTCATCCGGGTGATCAGCTTGGTGCCCTTGTCGAGCTTAATTGTGAGACTGATTTTGTGGCCAGAACCGAAGAGTTTAAGAAACTGGCTAAGAATATTGCAATGCAGGTTGTCGCTTATGACCCGATTGCTGTTGACAGGGAGTCTGTTCCTAAGGACATTATCGAAGAGGAACTATCAATCTACGAAGAACAGGCGAAAAGAATGAAAAAGCCAGAAGAGATACAGAAGAAGATTGTAGAGAGTAAATTTGAGAAGTTCTATAAAGATGTTGTCCTTTTAGAGCAAGATTACTTTAGAGAGCCAACAATCACAATTGGGGATCTGATAAAGGAGAAAATTTCAGTGATTGGTGAGAATATAGTAGTCAAACGCTTTGAAAGGTTCCAGGTTGGCGAATAAACTAAAGCTTAACAGGGTCCTCCTAAAAATAAGCGGAGAGTTTTTTCAAGGTAAAGACAAGCCTCTTTCCTTTGAATATTTAGAATCTATAACTGAAGAGATAAAAAGAGTCTGTGAGATGGGCGTAAAGGTTGGTATTATTGTTGGTGGAGGAAATATAATACGAGGAGCGAAAGATTCAAGGAAATCTCACTTGCCCCAGGAACAACTCGATGAACTGGGTATGGAGGCTACTTTAATAAACGGTGGAGTGCTTTCTACTCTCCTAAAAGAGAAAGGAGTTCCAAGCACCATATTTTCTGCAATTCCTATCTCACCCTCAATAGGGGAACCATATAACCGAATTAGAGTGGAGTATCTACTTTCCAGGAACCATGTGTTGATTTTTGTGGGGGGTACAGGGAATCCATACTTTACTACGGATACTGCATCCGTTCTCCGTGCTCTACAATTGAGTGCCGATGTCCTATTGAAAGCCACTAAAGTAGATGGTGTATATGATAAAGATCCGCTAACTTCCAAAGATGCCCATTTATTTAGAGAGATTACATATAAAAAAGCTATAAATAAAGGTCTGGAGATAATGGATTTAACTGCATTCTCTATGGCATGGGCTCATGCTCTCCCAATAATTGTATTTAATGCTACGATTCCAGGTAATATAGAAAGAGTGATAAAAGGAGAGGAAATTGGAACCATTATCGAAGGAGGGGCCAATGGATAAGGAGCTAAAAAAAGAGATGGTCGCCAAGATGGAAAAGACGGTCTCTATTGTTTTTGATGAATTCGCCAGTATTAAGACAGGTCGCGCATCTCCTGCACTTATCGAGAATATTAAGGTAGAATATTATGGTACTAAAACTCCCTTAAACCAGCTTGCCTCGATTGCAACCCCCGATCCACACCTCATAGTCGTTCATCCCTATGATGAAAATGCCATTGAACTAATAGATAAGGCGCTCCAGGGTTCTGATCTCGGATTGAATCCTTCAAATGATGGAACGGTTCTTCGTATCCCGATTCCCCCTCTTACCGATGAGAGAATGGAAGAGCTAAAGAATTTGGTCCGGAGATTAGCAGAAGATGGGAAAGTCTCTTTAAGAAATATTCGAAGGGATATTCTTAAAAAGGTTCAAACCATGGAAAAGGATGGAGAGATATCAGAAGATAGCGCAATGAGGGATAGGGATGAGATTCAGGATATTACCGATTACTATACCCAAAAGATTGATGATCTTTTGATAAAGAAGGAAGAAGAGATATTGAATGGATAATATTCCCACCCACGTAGCTATTATTATGGATGGGAACGGTCGTTGGGCCAAGAAGAGGGGACTTCACCGCCTGCAGGGTCACCGCGCAGGAGTCCACGCTGTGAGAAGGGTAATTGAAGCAAGTCTTGATTTAAATGTCAGGTATCTTACCCTATATACTTTTTCAACTGAGAATTGGAATCGTCCTAAAAAAGAGGTAGATGGCTTAATGAGGCTCTTTACTAAGGTAATAGGAGAAGAGGTTGATAGATTGAAGAAATACAAAGTCAGGGTTAGATTCCTAGGTAGATTGAAACATCTTCCGGATAGGGTTCAGGAGAAGATTTACTGGATCCAGGAGCAGACGAAGAATTTCGAAGATTTGAATCTTATTATTGCACTTAATTATAGTGGGAGAGAAGAATTGGTAGATGCTGTAAATAAAGCTGTTCAGGAAACGAGGAAGGTCAATGCAGAGACCTTTAGAGAATTTCTTTATCTTCCCGATATACCTGATCCGGATCTGCTTATACGAACCAGTGGTGAGGTACGTATCTCAAATTTTCTGCTCTACGAGATAGCCTATACCGAACTATACTTCACTCCGACTCTATGGCCTGATTTCGAGAAAAGTGACTTTATAAAAGCAGTTAACTCATATCAAAAAAGGGAGAGGAAATTCGGGAAAGTAAGATAAATCTACTCAGACGATGGGTGACTGCAATCCTGTTCGTTCCGTCATTATTACTCATTGCCTGGGCGGGAGATATTTATTTCCTCGTTCTTGTTGAACTGGGAATATTCCTTGGTGTGTATGAATTTTGTGACATACTGAGGCAGAGGGGTCTTGCTCCATATAAATCTCTTGCTGTTCTATCCTCTCTAGCTCTTGGTTTAAATGCCTATTTCCATAGTCATCTCTTTACTGTTTTTACTATCACTATGCTTGTTATTATAGTGGCAATTGCAGAGTTGTGTCGCAGAAAGAAAGAGGAAGCTATATTTCACATCTCCGGAACTGTATTTGGAGTTATATATGTGGGATGGTTATTAAGTCATCTTGTTCTCCTTATGCAGATGCCAAGAGTGCTTGAACCTATTGTTTACACTAATATTTTCAATATTACAATCAGACTGGGTACCAGCCTTTCCCTCCTTCCGTTTGTTCTTACCTGGAGTAATGATACTATGGCTTTCTTTACAGGCAGACGTTTTGGCAGAAGACTATTATTTCCTTCCATTTCTCCCAATAAAACGTGGGAAGGTGTTATAGGTGGAGCAGCTGGAGCTGTTATCTCTGCATTTATCTACCAGCAGCTATATGCTCCCTATCTTTCCTGGTTCGATTGCACAGCACTGGGTTTTGGAACCGCAATTGTGGCACCCGTAGGGGATCTGGTGGAATCAATGATAAAGAGGGATGTTGAGATAAAGGATGTGTCTACTACTATTCCCGGACATGGCGGGTTCCTTGATCGATTTGACAGTCTCCTCTTTACAGCTCCATTAATCTATTATTATCTACGCTTCTTTGCAGTAAGATGAAAAGAATAGCAGTTTTAGGTTCTACTGGTTCTGTTGGGAGAAATACCCTTGAGGCTATAAGAAACCTTGATGATTATGAAGTGTTTGCTCTCTATGGAGGGAATAATATTTCATTATTAGTGAAACAGGCAGAAGAATTCAATCCTCTTTATGTAGGTACATTCTTCCCGGAAAATAAAAAAAGATTAGATGATCTGGTAGATGGCAGATGGACCACTCTTACTGGTGTTCCTGGAACAATTGAGTTGGCCACAAATGAGGAAATAGATGCAATTGTCATAGCATCAGCAGGAAGTTTAACCTATGAGCCTCTTATAAAAGCGATGGAAAGTGGGAAGAGAGTTGCTACCGCAAATAAAGAGACCATTGTTGCCTATGCCCCCCTCTTAAAGAAAAGCTTACCCAATATGGCTGGTAAACTCATACCAGTTGATAGTGAACATTCTGCTATTTATCAGTGTCTTTTAGGTGCTGATCGTTCTTCTGTAAAAAAAATAATCCTTCCCGCATCAGGAGGTCCTTTTTATAACAGGAAGTCCTTTGATGGAATAACACCACAGCAGGCTTTGAATCATCCCACCTGGAAGATGGGAAAGAAGATAACAATAGATTCTGCGACCTTAATGAACAAAGCCCTTGAGATTATTGAGGCATCCGTTCTTTTTGATCTATCACCCGATGAAATCGAGGTTGTTATACATCCAGAGTCTATTGTCCACGGAATGGTCGAATTCAAAGATGGCTCGATTATCGCAGAGTTATCAAAGCCTGATATGAAAATTCCAATTCAATTCGCACTAACAGCTCCAGAACATATTTGTTCACCTACTCCGCGACTATTAATTTCTGATGTCGAGTCGCTAACTTTTTTAAAAGTTGATCAAGAAAGATTTCCGCTTATTCCCCTTTCCTTCTATACGCTAAAGGAAGGTGGAACACTTCCGGCTGTTTTTGTTGCCTCAGACGAGGTGGCTGTGAATGCTTTTCTTTCTGGTAAAATTGGGTTCAGGGGAATTATGGATATTGTAATAGAGGTTACAGAATCCCACAAGGTAGTTAAAGATCCCACTGTAGAAGATATTATTGAGGCAGAGCGGTGGGCTTTTTCGACTACCAAGGAATTGATTAAATGATTGTTTCTATAGTTATTGCCATTCTGGCACTAAGTTTACTTATTTTTGTTCATGAACTATTTCATTTCTTGATAGCAAAAGCTTCTTCTATTGATGTCCCTGTGTTCTCCATTGGCTTTGGACCAAAGTTGTTTTCCTTTAAGCGGAGGGATACAGAGTTCAGGATAGCGGCAATCCCATTCGGAGGATATGTACAATTAAAGGGTATGGAGCCCGATGACATGAAAGGAGGAGAAGATGAATTCTACTCAAAGAACTCCGCTGTTAGAATTGCTACAATATTCGGAGGTCCTTTTGCCAATGTCCTATTTGGGTTCTTGATATGTCTCAGTATCTTCTGTATTGCTGGGATTGAAGTACCTGACACTAATATAATAAGTAAATCACTACCGGGGAGTAATCTGCTCACTGGGGATGTAATCCTTGAAATTGATGGTAAAGAGGTTTCTCAGTGGTATGATGTGACTGAGAATTTAAAGAATGGTTCAGAGGTATTGGTCCTCCGTAATGGGAAAAAGAAGATGGTTGTTGTTGATACTCTGAATCCTGACTCACTCTTGCCCAGGTTTTCTCCAGTCATTGGGATGGTGTACGAAGATGGCCCTGCCTATCGAATTGGTCTTCGAGAGGGTGCCAGGGTACTAAAAATAGATGGTGAAGATATAGAGTGTTGGAGCGATATAACTGGGCACATTTATCCTGCTATTGGAGACTCTCTGAGCATTTTATATTACCAGGATGGCGACACCACTTTAGCCACAATTATTCCAGAGGAACAGCCAGTTCTATTCGGTGATTCTATCGTAAATAGAGGAATGGTAGGAATTGGACCTCTAATGAGGGAAGTAAAGATATCCTTTTCCAAAGCTTTTTCTTTTGCCAGCCAGAGAACATGGTTCACCGGAACCTTGGTTTTTAAAACAATCTCACTTTTGATAAATAGAAAGGTTTCAGCCAGGAACCTTGCCGGTCCAATCGGGATTGTCATGATGACAGAAAAGAGTTTGAGATGGGGTGTTACTAATCTTCTATTCTTTATTGCTCTCATTTCTGTTAATCTGGGTATTGTGAATCTTATACCAATTCCACCATTGGATGGTTTTCATATAGTAGTATCTATTGTAAGCGTTATTGTGAGGAGAAAACCGTCAAAAGAAATGATGAAGATTATATCAACAATAGGAACCATTATTCTCCTCGGACTTATGGTTTTGATTGTTTTTAATGATATACTAAGAATATTCAGTGGGGGTATGTAATGGAGAAAGATTGGTTTAGATCGATGAAGGAATTTGAATTTGAAGAAGAGGCCTTATCACAGAAGGCTTTGAAAAGACTGGAGAGTATTGCTCACGAGTGCCGGGGAAACATATTGAAGATGACAACGATTGCAGGTTCTGGACACCCAGGAGGCTCCCTATCTTCTATTGATATATATACATTGGTCTACAGTTTATCGGATCTAACAAAAGATAAGATAGTAGTAAGTCATGGCCATACCTCTCCAGGTGTATATTCCATCCTGAGTAGACTAGGCATTATTGATCGGGAGGAAGTCCTTTCTTTCTTCCGTTACGCAGGAAGTCCCTATGAGGGTCACGTAGAGTCTCATATTCCTTATATTGTGTGGAGCACGGGTAATCTTGGTCAGGGATTGTCTGCAGGCTGCGGCTTTGCTTTTGCCTGTCGGATTAAGGATGAGGATTCTCATGTATTTGTTCTTATGAGCGATGCTGAGCAGGCAAAAGGGCAGGTAGCTGAGGCACGGCGTTTCGCATCAAAATATGAACTTAATAAATTAACAGTTGTAATTGATTACAATCACAGGCAGATATCTGGTAAAGTGGAAGATATTATGCCTGTGAATATTAGGGAAGATTATCTGGCGGATGGGTGGAAAGTCCTAAAAGTAGATGGGCATAACTTTGATGATTTATATAGGGCATTACACACTGCACGCAGGGATGAATCTTCACATTATGCCGTACTCGCGGAAACAGTGATGGGTAAAGGGATCTCATTTATGGAAGGTGATAAACAATATCACGGTAGAGCTCTTACAGATGAAGAATTGGATAGCGCTTTAAAAGAGCTTGGAATTCTGAATGACATAGATAAATTTGTGAAGATAAGAGAAGAGAAGGAGCCACAGCATTCTATTTGGACTCCTATTAGTAAACCTTTACCAGGACTAAAAACGGGAAAACCAAGAGAATATAAAGTTGGGGAAACTACGGGCAACAGGAGTGCTTTTGGAGGAGCATTAAGAGATCTAGGAAGATTGAATGAGCCAGGGACTATTGTGGCTCTGGATTGCGACCTTGCCGATTCTGTCCGGGTAAGTGAGTTCGGAGAGAATTTTCCGGCGTTCCTGATAGAAAGCGGTGTTTCTGAACATAACACTGCTACTATTGCAGGAGTCCTTTCAACGGAAGGAATCCACACATTCCTGGCTGATTTCGGAGTATTCGGGATTGACGAGATGTACAATCAGCATCGGCTCAATGCAATAAACGGGGCAAAGATTCGACTAATACTAACTCATTGTGGTATAAACGTAGGGGAGGACGGAAAGACTCATCACTGCATAGATTACCTTGGTTTAGTAAGAAATTTACCCGGTTTTGCCATTATCATACCAGCTGATGCAAATCAGACCGATAGGATTATCCGCTCTTTACCAAAAATGGATAGTAGTGTTGTGGTGATTATGGGTAGAGTGAAGGAAGGAGTTATTGGTGATTCGGATGGAAAGCCATTTTTCACTGGAGATTATGAGTTTGAATATGGAAAGATCGACACTGTTCGAGATGGAAAAGATGGCATTATCCTCTCCTATGGATATGCTCTCCATCTTGCCATCCTGGTCCATGAAATCCTTAAAGACTCAGACATATCTTTGGCAGTTATAAATGTATCTTCGCCGCTTAAGATTGATGAAGAAGATATAAAAAAGTTAGCAGATTATAAAAATATTTTTACCTATGAGGATCATTTCATCGCAAGCGGACTCGGCTCAATTCTGGGAAATCATTTAGCGCTTAGTGGAATCTGTGTAAATTTCCATTCTTTTGGTGTCTCGGGATTTGCTCCATCTGGAAGTACAGAGGATGTCTTTAAAAAGATGGGTCTCGACCCAGAGAGTGTTGCAGGCAGGATCAAAGAGGTTATGAGTAAGTGAGTTGATGAGTGGGTTAGCCTATCCAACCGACTAACAATCTAACTGACCAACTCATCTAAACGTTTACCCATCTACCCATCTACCTATTCACTCGCTCCTTTGCTCCAGTGCGAGAGAAAAGATAGTAGCGAATAAGCGAATGACAACCTAATGACAACCTGTTGACATCTACAATTTAGTCAATATATAAAAGAATATGTTTTATATCGAAAAGGGGAAAAGGTTAGATACTATAGATCCTCGTTCTAAAGCTTTACGAGAAGACATTGAACTCCTTGGAATTTCTGGTGTTGAAGAATTCTATATAAACGAGGTTGTCTGGATTGAGGGTGTTCTCTCTAGTGATTCGATAAAGGACCTCGTCTCTAAAGTTCTCATTGGTCCAATCCTTGAGGAATATTCAATCAATGAAACACTTAGTAGGGAAGGAATTTCAATAATTATAAGCTATAAACCGGGTGTCTTCGACGCAGAAGCCGAAACCTTGAGAGAGGTAGCTTTGGCTCTCGGATATTCAATTGATAGGGTAAAAACAGGGAAACGTTATATAATGAAAGGTAATATAAAAAAAAGCGATCTGTATGTGATTCGGGATCGTCTCCTTATGAATAAACTTATCCAAATGGAAGTAGAACTTGACAGGATGGATTTCCCGATACCTGTCCCTTATCGATTCAAAAAGAATATCATTCCCATAAGAGAAGCAGATGAGAAAAAGCTCCTTCGAGTCTCAAAAGAAGGACTGTTAGCTCTTAAATTAGAGGAGATGAAAGCAATAAAGGATTACTTTATAAAAGAGGGTAGGGAACCGACCGACCTTGAACTGGAAACCATTGCGCAGACATGGAGTGAACATTGTTTTCATAAAACATTCAAATCACCAATCAAAGTTAAAGGAGAATATTCTTACGATAAGAAAAACTTGTTTGCTTCAATTAAGGATGCAACAGAAGAGATAGGCGCCAGGCGCGTCTTACTTGCCTTTTCTGATAATGCAGGGGCTATCGAGTTTGATGAGGAGTATGCTATAACGTATAAGGTGGAGACCCACAATCACCCGTCTGCCCTTGAGCCATATGGTGGAGCAGAAACAGGTATAGGTGGAGTGATCCGCGATACCATGGGTGTTGGACTTGGCGCAAAACCATTTGCTTCAACAGATATTTTCTGTTTTGGAGATATGAATACAGAAACAGAAGAACTTCCTGAAGGGGTCTTGCATCCCAGGAGAATTGTTAGGGGAGTGGTCGCAGGTGTGCGAGATTATGGGAATAGAATGGGTATTCCTACAGTTGGTGGTGCAGTCTACTTTAATAAGGATTTTAACTATAATCCTCTCGTATTTGTGGGAAGCATTGGGGTTATTAAAAAGAAACATTTAAACAAAGAAGTCCAAGAAGGAGATTTGATATTGGTAGTTGGTGGGAAAACTGGAAGAGATGGTATACATGGTGCTACCTTTTCCTCTCTTAGTCTTGAAGAAGAATCGCAGAAGGTATCCGGGGGGGCAGTCCAGATTGGGAATCCAATTGAAGAGAAGAAAATGCTGGATGTCCTACTTACCGCTGAAGATGCTAATCTCTATAGGGCAATAACTGATTGTGGAGCAGGTGGTTTTTCTTCTGCTGTTGGTGAAATGGGGAAGAACGTGGGGGCAGTGGTCGAGCTTGAAAGGGCTCCACTTAAATATGAAGGACTTTCCCCGTGGGAGATATGGATTTCAGAAGCACAAGAACGGATGGTGCTTGCTGTTCCCTCAGAAAACCTGGAGGAACTAAAAGCTATATTTGACGAGGAGAATGTAAGATATGCAGTGATAGGTAAGTTTGGGGGGGGACGTCTAATTATAAAATACAATGAGGAGGTTGTTGGTAACCTCGACCCACATTTTCTATTTAATGGGGTTCCTTTGTCGGAGAAGATTGCAAAAATTTCGGAGAGGGGAGAGGTACCGTATTCTTTTGAGGCACCAGAGAGTCTTTCTAAAATTCTCTTAAGGCTTATCGGTTCAGATAATATTGGAAGCAGGGAATGGATAATCCGGCAGTATGACCACGAGGTTCAAGCAGGGAATGTGGTAGGCGCTTTTTCTGGGAGCAGGAGTCCTTCTGATGGAGTTGTAATTCGACCATTACTTCATTCTCGAAAGGCAGTAGTGCTTGGTTTTGGTATCAACCCCGAATACGGGAAACAAGACCCTTACAGGATGGCTGCATCCGTTATTGATGAATCCTTAAGGAATTTAGTTGCAGCCGGAGGGGATATTCAGAATGCTGTACTCCTTGACAATTTCTGTTTTGGAGATGTATCCGATGAGAAGATTCTGGGTGACCTTCTCATGTCTGCAAAAGCCTGTTATGATTACGCAACCGCATTTGGGACCCCATATATATCAGGCAAGGATAGCCTTAATAATTTCTTTACTGATAAGAACCATCAAGAAAAGGACCCTCTTTGGAAAGACCATCGATTCTCAATTCCATCCACACTCCTTATCTCTTCTATTTCTGTAATTGAGGATTGTAGGAATGCAATGACATCAAATTTCAAGGGGGAGGGGAATCTCATATATCTGGTGGGAGAGACGAGAAATGAACTTGGCGGTAGTGAGTTTGTGAGTATTATGAATGTTGGTGGGGTTGTTCCTTCCGTTGACAAAAGGCTTGCTCCCATAATCTTCAAAAAGGTGAGTGAAGGGATAAGAGAAGGTCTTTTTCTTTCGGTTCATGATTTGTCATCCGGTGGATTGGGTGTTGCTCTTGCTGAGATGGGATTTACCAACGGAATAGGATGTAAGGTAAATCTAAGAGAGATTAACAGAGATCTAAGGGATGACATACTCCTTTTCAGTGAATCTAATTCAAGATTTCTTATTGAGGCAGGAGAGGAAAATAAAGAAAAGTTAAAGAGGTTATTTAGTGGGATCCCGTACTATCTGATTGGGAAGACGGGAGGTAATTCGCTTGTTGTCCAGGATGGTAATAACTATATAATAGATTTACCGGTTGAAAAACTCTATAAAACCTGGAAGGAGGCAGTAGAATGGTAAAAGTAGGATTGCGTGGACTTACCATACGAAAAGACGTGGTCAATTCCCCCGGCTCGCCCTATGGAATAGATGTCTCTACCTGCTGTACTCCTATTCCATTGGGCGAGGGAATTGCCACTCGGCTCTCGAGCTCACTCTTTCCGATTAAAATCGGAAATCCATGCCCGCCTGCCCCGTGCAATAGGCAACTATGAAGCACAAACTTGCTATTACACGGGGTGAACCCTCCGAGACGCTTTTCGATACGGCAAGTCCTTCGCAATAAATATAAAGATAAGAAGTTAAAGAGGTGAGATAAATTGGTGAAGGCTTTGATACTTCGAGGACCCGGGACAAATTGTGATATGGAAACAGCATATGCATTTAAGTTAGCGGGTGCTGAAGTAGAGTCTATTTTTATAGATACTTTATTTAAGAATACAGCGATGCTGTTTAATTCAAATGTTCTTGCAATACCTGGTGGCTTTACCTATGGAGATGACCTTGGGGCTGGAACGGTAATGGCTGCAAGATTAAATACCATTAAAGATATCCTAAAGGAATTCGTTGACAGGGATAATCTGATAATTGGGATATGTAATGGCTTTCAGATTCTTGTTAAGATGGGATTGCTCCCAGGCTTTAAGGACAGAAGTGTTACTCTAACACTTAATCCTGAAGCTTTATTTAGAGATCAATGGCTTAATCTTTCGGTAAACAGTGATAGATGTGTATTCACCAGGGGAATTAAACAACTCTATCTACCAATGGCTAATGCAGAAGGCAGATTTGTGGTCAGGGATCCTTCTATAATGAAAAAATTAGAAGAAGAGGATTATATTGTTGTCCGCTACAAGGTAGAGGACCCGACACATTCAGACGGGAGTATTGGGGGTATATGCGATAAAACAGGAAGGATTTTTGGTCTTATGCCTCATCCTGAGAGAAATCTCTTCCCACATTCTCCTCCCGACTGGCAGGATGGGGGAGTTGGAGGAGAGGGACTTTCAATATTCAGGAACGCTGTAGAGTACTTTAAGTAAAGCAAAATAATACACTGTAAACGAACATTAGTATTGAAGCTTCCCCTAATTGAAGATTGTAAAATGAAAAGTGCAAAATGTAAAATAAGAAGATCTAAGATAACTCAGAAACCAGCACTTACCCATTAATCCTTATCACTTAATCCTTTTTAAAGTTGGTCAGTTGGTGGGTTTGTCGGTTGGTGAGTTAAAAATTGAACCCTTGAATCCTTTTTTATTTTATTACTACAAACTTATTTGTTAATGTTCTATCACTTGTCCTGAGTTGACAGAAATAGATACCACTTGTTACAGAATTACCGTATGAATCCTTTCCTTCCCATCTGACTGTATTAAGACCAGCAGATGCTATACCACTTTTGAGGTTCTTAATTAATCGACCAGTGTTATCATATATTGAAAGAGAAACCATGGCTTCTCCGGGTAAGAAGAATTTAATTAAAGCATCATCTGTAACTATTCCAACAGGAAGTAGTTTTATTACTTCTCCTGGTTCAATTGTCCTATCCCTTACGCCTGTTGTGTATCCAAACCATCCCAAAACATCCTTAACCAGAGAATCCACTGCCACCCTATCAATCTCTGTTGTATCAGAGGGATTCTTAATATAATCAAATGGATAGAAATCAAGGTATACTTTATAATTATCTGAAGGACCTGTCCACCTGTATGATACGATTTCTCCTCCATATGCAGACATATTCGTAGTCGCAGTATTTGCTAAAGAGTCAAAATTACCTACCCAATGCTGTTCTGGATGTATATATAATTCTCCTTGATTTTGATGACCTATTCCTTTAAATAGGTCGCCAATAATTAGATCAAGGCTGTCTCCAAATACTGTTACTGGAGAACCAGAGAGTGATCCATCATCATACATGCCTTTGATACCGAGGTATTCCCTTACCCAGTGTCCTGATGGAACTACCTGCTGACCATAGCCAGGGCAGATGCCGAGTCCGTAACCCATATCCTGGTCTGAGAGCCAGAAGTTACCTCCGTTATCAAGCACCATCTTTATCCAGGAGGAATCTGAATGGTAGATTCCAACTCCA
>Ga0315541_1000172_pt1 | contig 68366 bp, 53 predicted proteins | sample SalMarSW160190MG_FD_203095 | JGI IMG/M metagenome (GOLD analysis project Ga0315541, IMG submission 203095) | Salt marsh sediment microbial communities from the Plum Island Ecosystem LTER, Massachusetts, United States - Salt Marsh Sediment SW1601-190 ... | reverse complement strand
CATAGGATACCCATATCCCATCAGAAACAGCAGATGTAACAGGACCGGTTACATGATCCAGCAGATCATCCGCATTGTAGGTAAATGTTAAAACCCTTCCGCTGGAGGTGTCGGTGACTGTATCCGGACGATTATCCCCATCATATGCGAGCACCAGGGTGTTGCCTGCAACGTCGTCCATCCATAATAATTGTCCGGCTGCTGAAAATCCGTATCGGGAACCGTCCAGGCGGTACCAGATATACTCTCCCTCATCAAGTACCACCCGGCTTTTTTCAGCAAAGGCCCCTAAATATTCACCCGCAGTGTCTTCAACAAAATAATGGGCCCGGCCAGTGCTGTCCGAGATTCTCAGATGGGTAACACCGCCTATATCAAATGAGGGATCAAGATATGCCTCATAGGTATGGCTCCAGCCATAGCCCATGGAACCTGTGTTATGGGACCTGCTGTTATAAAAGGCCTGCAATGTAAATCCAACCTGGTTGGGGGATGAAAACTGCAGATCCGAACGGGTCTCGATGGTGTTTCCATTCAAAACGCGGATTGTCTCTCCTACAAGTCCCCCTCCGCCCTGCTGTTCGTCTTGGTCGATTCCCAGATCAACGTCCGCGGGAACCATAATAACATTCACAGTGGCCGTATCCGTGGCAGTGCCGCCCGGGCCTTCCGCGGTAATGGTGTATGTGGTGGTCTCCGTGGGAGATACTGGAATTGATCCGTTTAGATCAACACCCCCTATCCCCTGGTCGATAGTAACATTAGTTGCATAGGAGGTACTCCATGAGATACTGGATGAAGCGCCTAAGAATATCATCTCCGGCTCAACGGCTATGGAAACGGAGGGTACAGGCGCGGTATCTTTTACCACCCTGAAATACATCCGTTCAGAAAAGGAACTCACCTGTCTCTTCCTCTTCTTGATACTATAGGCAAGGACTACAAAAAAATAATCAGTATCGTACCTAAGTCTCCTGAACCAGGGCTGCCTTATCTCCGTCTTTCTTATACCGAATCTTATAAATACAGGTACGCGGGGCCGGGTCATTCTATAAACAATAATCCCGTAGCGATCGGCTTCTTTTACGGGATGCCATTGGTACAGGGGCCATTTGGCGGTTATCCTTCCTTCAGGAGCTATTAGGACGGGTTTTTCCAGGAAGATGAGCCTTCTACCATGCCGGGGGATATGGCCCGGGTTATCTATCTCTTTGGCTGTTACATTATCGCCTGCATATGTAAACAGGCAGGACAATACAGCAAGACAAAATATAAGGGACCATCTCTTCGGATTTGTCCAATCGCGCATGACTTAAACCCCCTCTTATTTCTTATCCCGGGTAACATCCATGGCAGGCCGGGAAATAATTATCACACGGCGTATATGCCCGATCTGACCTTTTACCCTCTACAAGATCCGCGCCATAAGACGATTCTTCACCCCGTTTTTTCCCGGGCAAGACTTGCCGAGAGGGCTGTGGCCTTTTTCTGGCGGGCTTCAGAGAATCAAGACGGGAGAATGATTATACAAGAAGGGATCGTGAAGGCATGTAAACACCGATAGGATACTGCCGGGAAGAGAGAATATCGCACAATGTATGAGGCATCAGGGCACAGGTATTATGCAAAGGAGAAAAGTGGGCCGGCTTTTATGGGAACAGGATGATAAAAAGAGAACGGGGAGACAAATGATTTACCTTTTGATGTAAGTCAATGTCTCCCCGTTCCTTACTTAAGGGGTAATATTTAAGATCATTTCCTTTTTTTGGTGGCTTTCTTTTTTGCCGCTGTCTTCTTTTTGGCGGCTGCTTTCTTCTTGGGTGCTACCTTCTTTTTAGCGGCCGTCTTCTTCTTTGCGGCTTTCTTCTTGGGTGCTACCTTCTTTTTAGCGGCCGTCTTCTTCTTTGCGGCCGCTTTTTTCTTGGGGACTGCTTTCTTTCTTGCTGTTGCCATGGCAGTTTCCTCCATCTGGTTAGTTTTAGAGGAGCTCTAAAATTATATTTTTGTTCCACCCCTTAAGTGAAAAGATGAAACTCAGAAAACCACCTATATCGTGGTATGACTAATAATAAAATACATCATATAGTATGTCAAATCTTTTTTTTGATTTTTTTGATTTTTTTTATTTGCACCTAACTGCTTTACAGAGCGCTTTCTTAATCTCTAAGAAATCTATCTGGCCCCCTTGTTCGCTTTATTGCATCCAGTTTTCCATTGACTCTTCGGGTATTTTGTTTTTAACTTTTGTATATTTGGATCAAAAGGAGGGACCAACAATGGCAGATACTATTAGAAAAGTCTGGTATTTCTCTACAGAGGTGGCTGATAAGCCCGGGGAGGGCGCTCGTATCTTGCAGGACCTCAAAAAGGCGGGCGTGAACCTGCTGGCTTTCAGCGGTTTCCCTCGCCGGCGGCGTGTTCAGCTTGATTTTGTGCTTGAGGAAACACAGCTCTTCCGCAAGGCTCTTAGCCGAGCGAAACTGAAAATAAAACCGAAAAAGAGCGGCTTCCTGGTACAAGGTAACGACCGGACCGGTGCTGTTGCTGAGGTGGTACAGAAACTGTCGGATGCAAACATCAACATAACCGCTATGGCCGCGGTCAGTGCCGGGAGAGGGCGTTACGGGGCGATCCTCTGGTTAAAGCCTTCACATGTTAACAAGGCGGCCAAGGTGCTTAAAGCCCTTTGATTACAGCTAAGCATGCCGGATACGCCACAGGAGAAAAAGTATATTCATTCCCTAATTGTAGCCGCTTCCGGCCTGTTTTCTATCTGTCCGGTGTAGGGGGCAGAAGGGGTGTTCTAGGGAAACAGTGAGATTGGATTCAGATCTAATAGAACTCTTCGAAGAATGCAGGTTGTGTCCCAGGAATTGCGGTATCAATAGGCTGGAAGGGTCAATGACGTCCCGCGCCGGTTTCTGCGCACAGGATAATACCCTTCGTGTGGCCTATGTGGGCCCCCATTTCGGTGAGGAACCGCCCATTTCAGGGACCAGGGGATCAGGTACCATCTTTTTCAGCGGCTGTTCCCTGGGATGTTCCTTTTGCCAGAATTACCAGATATCAAGGCACGGCATCGGTGAGACCTTGTCCTTGGGGAAGCTTTCCGACATGGTATTAAGAATGATACAAGAGAGAGATGTCCACAATCTGAATTTTGTCACGCCCGACCATTTTTTCCCCTACACCTTCCAACTGGTGGATATGCTGCATCAGAAGGCATATGATCTGCCTGCCGTATATAATCTGTCTGGCTATCAATCGGTTAAATCCCTTATCATGGCCGAGTCCCGGGCGGATATCTACCTGCCTGATTTCAAATACTCTGATCCGGATTTATCCATGAGGCTTTCAAGATGCAAAGATTACCCGGTCACGGCCCTTGTAGCGATCACGGAGATGGTCAGACAGAAGGGATTTCTCGACTCCTTTGAAAAGGGGAAAGAGCTCGCCACAAGAGGCGTGCTTGTAAGGCATCTGATATTACCCGGAAAGATCCATAATTCGTTGAACGCACTGACTACTTTATTCGTAGAGTTCGGACCCGACCTGCCCCTCAGCATAATGTCACAATACCATCCCGTCCTTCCTCACGAGGATACAGACCTCAATCGTGTGCTTACACGTGAGGAGTTTGACACGGTCTATTCCCACACGCTTGATCTTGGTTTCAGAAACCTTTTTGTCCAGTTTCCCCACAGCGCCGGCATGAAATCGGAAACAGTCTCTCCTTTTCTTCCCGACTTTAATATGGCCGAGCCTTTCTCCGCGGATAGCCCTGGTTATTGACATACTGAGAGCGTACTGTTAAATAGGGTCAAAAAGGTCAGAGACCCCACCTTAATCCTCCCCTAAAAGGGGAGGAGACGTAAGAGAGGGTTCAAGGATTCGAGGGTTCGAGTGCATGGAGCAAAGCGCATAGCGCATAGCGTAAGGCGTGAGGCGTAAGGCGCAAGGAGGATCAGAGGATAAGAAGATCAGAAGGTGAGAAGCTAGAACATAGAAGATAGGAAAGAGAGAATAGGAAATAGGAGAGAGGAGAGAGGAGACAGGCCTGCGGTTAAACAGGCTACGCCCTGTGAAATGTGGACCCCATTTCATCAGGGCAGGCATTTAACCCCGATTAAACAATAAATAAGGTTTAATGGGGCAGGTGGGGCAGGCGGGGCAAGAAGAGGAACCAGCGGAATGAAAACAGCATATCTTGATTGTTTTTCCGGTATCAGCGGAGACATGTTTGTGGGGGCCTTGCTTGACGCGGGTCTATCCCTTGACAAACTGAAAAAGGCAATTGCTACTCTTCCCCTGGGAGACTATTCACTGGATGCAAAACAGGGAAAAAAGAACGGGCTCACAGCCACCCGCTTCATAGTAAAAGAGGATAAAAAAGGGGGGGGGCAGCACAGGAATTTGACGGATATTAAGGGGGTTATAAGCCAAGGAGACCTGAGTAACGAGGTAAAAGAAAGATGTTTTCGTATCTTTGAGTCCATCGCCCGGGAAGAAGGAAAGATCCACGGCCTTCCCTATAATAAGGTCCATTTCCATGAGGTGGGTGCGCTTGACTCCGTTATAGACATTGTAGCCGCGGCCTTTGGAATCGAATCCCTGGGCATTGGTTCCATATCCGCTTCCAGCTTGCCCCTGGGAACAGGGTTCACGGAAACCGGCGGCCACGGGAGGATACCGCTTCCAGCGCCCGCTACACTAGCCCTGTTAAAAGGCATCCCGGTATATGATTCCGGCCTTGAGCACGAACTGGTCACTCCGACAGGGGCGGCCCTCATCAAGGAGTTCTCCTCTTCCTTTGGGACCATACCCCCTATGGTTATAGAAAGTGTGGGATACGGGGCCGGCAGCAGAGATCTTCCGGACAGGCCCAACCTGCTTAGGATACTAATAGGCAGGGAACAGACCGGGGACCGGATCGAGACATTGGTCGTCCTGGATGCCAACCTGGACGACAATAATCCTGAATGGCTGGGTTTCATGATGGATAGGTTGTTTGAAGCCGGCGCCCTGGATGTGTATTTCAGCCCTGTTCAGATGAAAAAGAACCGGCCCGGTGTCCATGTACAGGTACTCGGAAGCCCTCACAAAAGGGATGAGCTTATGGACATACTCTTCATGGAAAGCTCCACCCTGGGGGTCAGGTTCAGATATAGCAGCAGAAAAGTACTGGAGCGCTCTCAAGTAGAGATTGACAGTCCCTGGGGAAAGATTAAGGTAAAAAAGGTTGTCCGACCCGATGGTGTCTCGTATCTACATCCTGAATATGAGGCCTGCAGGACAATCGCGGAGCAAAACAGGATCCCCCTGAAAGAGATATATAGCTGGGTTGTATCAAGGAGAGAGACATAGCCGGGAATCCGAATCAGGAATTTATACCTTTTAATCGATCTGACAGCATGAACTTCAAGAAGGCATTCCAAAGGGCGGATTTTCGAGGAAGAACCGCCCTGATCTTTTCATCCTGGTTCGGCACGGGTCTTGTGCCTATGGCGCCGGGGACCTTCGGAACACTTGCTGCAGTGCCTCCGGTCATTATTGTTAACTATCTCGGTGCCCTCTACTCCATCATTTTCCTGATAGCTCTTATTCCTCTTTCTATATGGTCCTCCCGTATCAGTCAACAGCTACTGGAGAAAAATGACCCGGCCGAGGTGGTGATAGACGAGGCAACCGGCCTTCTTGTCGGTGTCTTTCTCATACCCTTCTCCTTGCCGGGCTTTGCCCTGGCATTTTTGTTGTTCCGGGTCTTTGATATACTAAAGCCGTACCCCATCGGTATGATAGATAAACGCATCAAGGGAGGGGCAGGGATAGTCCTTGATGATATGGTGGCCGGCATTTACGCGAATATCTGCGTAAGGGTTTTTACGGTATTACTCGGGAACTAAAAGAGGGAGAATAGCTGAAATTTGAAAGCTAATTCCGGTCACTCCGGTTCTTTTCAAGACGACACATATAGGATTCGAGGATTCAAGGTTTCAAGCATTCAAGTAAAGAAGGATTAAAACTTCCCTCCCCCTTTTAGGGGGAGGTCGGGAGGGGGTCTAGGAACAGACCCCACCTTGATCCTCCCCTAAGAGGGGAGGATACACAGGACAGGATTCGAGGGTTTAAGGGGTCAAGGGAAAATAGCTAATAGCTAATGGCTGATAGCTAAAAGCTAACTAAGAGGTCAGAATGCTTTTTGATGATCCAAGAGTTCAGGTGGTCAAGTAACCCGGGCATTTAATTGATAATGAAACACATGATAGGAAACATTCTAAGTGAGAGGGGGCTTACGATTTCAGTAGCAGAATCCTGCACGGGCGGGATTATAGGGGGCCTTATCACCGATGTGCCGGGTAGTTCTCGCTATTTTAAGGGTGGGATAACATCCTATAGCGACGAATCCAAGGTGAATATTCTGAATGTCTCCTCCGGAACCATAACCAAGCACGGGGCTGTGAGTGACCGGACAGTCAGGGAAATGGCGGAGGGGGTTAAAAACTTGTTTAATTCCCACATAGGGCTGGCCGTTACAGGGATAGCGGGACCGGAGGGCGGAAGCAAGGAAAAACCGGTAGGCACGGTTTTTATAGGGCTGGCGGTGGAAGGAGAGATCTTTGCCTTCCGGTATCACTTCCGTGGCACAAGGCAACAAATCAGGCGAAAAACCGCAGAAAGGGCTTTTGACTGCGTTAAAAGGTATCTATATGGCGATCCGTTCCTTCCTGGCCTTTGAACTGCCTTCTGATATCAAGCAAAAGGTCGCCCTTGTTTCAGATGAGCTCAGGAGGTCAAGGCTCAATGTGAAGTGGGTGAAGGCGGCCAACATACACCTTACGGTTGTATTTATGGGGAATATCAGCCCCGATGATGTCCCGGTGATGGCCGAGGAAATCAGAAAGGGCTGTCTCGAATACGAACCTTTTGATATCTCCCTGAAGGGTCTGGGGGTATTCCCCGGTACAAAAAGGCCCAGGGTGTTATGGTTGGGGCTTGAAACAGACAGGGAAAGATTGTCTTCCTTCATGAAAGCCCTTCAGGAAAGGCTCGAACCCTTCGGCATAAAGGAAGAAAAGAGAGGATTCAGGCCTCATCTCACATTGGGCAGATTTCGCCGGCCCGAAAGACAGGGTACGCTTTTAGATGACCTGATACCCCAATATAAGGGACTTGAGGGCCCTTCGGGCCGACTGGAAGAACTGGTGATGTTTGAAAGTGAATTAAAACCCCAAGGGGCGGAATATACAAAATTGCAATCATGGCCCCTTGCGATATCACCTTGAAAAAAGTATCATGACTGGATAGGGGTGAAGGATGATAATCGGTCACGGGTATTCTTTTCAAGGCGGCATCTAAGCTATCCGGAGAACGTGGTCTTATTTTCAAGGGTTTGGCAAACCTTTTCTTATGAGCAACGGGAAATTCTGCCAGGGGTTCTGGCGGAGCAAACCCTTGAAAATAAGCCCACTGCGTGCCTTGGGTGGAATCCTTTTTTGAGATGCCGCCCTTCAAAGAATACCCGTGACCTGCGATTTTAGATATTATGATCTTGTTTATCAAGAGGAAGGTCATGGTGGTTTTTGAGAGGTTATGTATTAGGAGTCAAGGATTCGAGCGTTAAAGGCAGAAGGCGGAAGACAGAAGGTAGAAAATAGGACCCCGGTTAAACAGGCTACGCCCCGTGAAATGTGGAGGCCATTTCATCATGGCAAGCGTTTAACGGGGCAAGAATAGGAATGAGCTGAAGCCTAAAAGCTGAAAGCTAACGGCTAACAGCTAATAGCTAACTAAGAATTCGAGGATACATATAAATATAATATGTATAAATCTAGATTTGATCAGACATGCAACGTCAGATTAAATATTTTTGATATATTTTAAAATCCGAATATCGAATATCGAAATTCTTCGCTCGCTATGCTCGGCTCAGTCCCGCAAGCGGGTTCCCAGTTTCGAAACAAATACGAAATTCAAATGTTCAAATAATAAAACAAACGGATTTGGTTTCGCAAATTAATTAGAGTAATTGTTTGTGTCATTTGAATTTTGGTCATTCGATATTGTTTCGTGCTTCGTGCTTCTTATTTCGAATTTGGATCTCATCTTACAGTGTCTGTGAGATCAGATATTAGTTAATACATATAACATAACGGATAGGGGGTATTGATATGGCAGAAATGATGGACAGGGAAAAGGCCGTCGAGCAGGCTATTTCTCAAATAGAAAGACAGTTCGGCCGGGGGTCTATCATGAAAATGAGTGACGAAAAGGTTATTGACATACCGGCAATCTCAACAGGGTCGCTTGCCCTTGATATGGCCCTGGGCATAGGTGGGGTCCCCAGAGGCAGAGTAGTTGAGATATTCGGCCCCGAATCGTCAGGCAAGACAACCCTGGCGCTTCATATATCAGCGGAAGCCCAGGCAACGGGGGGCATGGTGGCATTCGTAGACGCAGAGCACGCCCTTGATATGCAATATGCCAGAAAACTGGGTTTGGATGTGGACAGTCTCCTGGTATCCCAGCCCGACACCGGCGAGCAGGCCCTAGATATAGCGGAAATCCTGGTCAGGAGCGGCGCCATTGATGTTCTGGTTATAGATTCTGTCGCCGCACTGGTGCCAAGGGCCGAAATAGAGGGCGATATGGGAGATCAACACATGGGGCTCCAGGCAAGACTGATGTCCCAGGCCCTGAGGAAATTGACGGCAAGCATAAGTAAATCCAGGACATGCGTTATTTTTATCAACCAGATAAGAATGAAGATAGGCGTAATATTCGGGAACCCGGAGACCACCACCGGTGGTAACGCATTGAAGTTTTATGCGACCCAGCGCCTGGATATCCGCAGGATAGGCGCCATCAAGGACGGCACCGAGGTATTAGGAAACAGGACAAGGGTAAAGGTTGTAAAAAATAAGATAGCACCGCCCTTTAAGGAAGCCGAGTTTGATATCTTATACGGGCAGGGCATCTCAAGGGAAGGGGATATACTTGACCTGGGCGTTGCACTGGACATAGTGGAAAAAAGTGGTGCGTGGTACACCTTTGACGGTGAGCGTATAGGCCAGGGCAGAGATAATGTTAGAAAGTTCCTTGTTGAGAACAAAGACATCACAGAACGTATCGCCGAGGCCGTAAAAGAGAAGGCGGGTCTGAAAAAACCGGATAGGGCACCAGAGAGTGATGGAGAAAAACCAAAGGAAAAATAGATGGATCACAGAGAGATCAGGCGGAAGTTCCTGGAATTCTTTAAGAACAAGGGACACGAAATAGTCCCGAGTTCCTCCCTCATCCCAAGGGACGACCCTACCCTGCTTTTTACAAATGCGGGCATGGTTCAATTCAAAGGCCTCTTTCTGGGAGAGGAGAAGAGGACCTACGCAAGGGCCGTGTCCTCACAGAAATGCATGAGGGCAGGCGGAAAACACAACGATCTTGAAAACGTAGGTTATACGTCAAGACACCATACTTTTTTTGAAATGCTGGGAAACTTCTCTTTCGGGGATTATTTTAAAAGAGAGGCAATATCATGGGCCTGGGAGCTGCTTGTGGAAGATTACAGAATCGATCCGGACAGGCTCTACATCTCCGTCTACAAGGACGATGAACAGGCCCTCAGGATCTGGGAACAAGACATAGGCGTGTCCCCGGAAAGAATCGTCAGGCTTGGTGAAAAAGACAATTTCTGGGCCATGGGCGATACAGGACCATGCGGCCCCTGTTCCGAGATCCTTATAGACCAGGGGGAAGCCTTGAGCTGCGGCCGACCGGATTGCGGCCCCGGCTGTGACTGTGACAGATATCTGGAGATATGGAACCTGGTATTCACCCAGTACGACAGAGATGCCCAGGGCAAACTTACTCCCCTTCCCCGCCCGAATATAGACACAGGCATGGGACTTGAACGGATAGCGGCCGTAGTCCAGGGTATGACCTCCAACTATGATACTGACCTCTTTTCAGGCCTTATCCGCAGACTGGAGGATATATGCGGGACAAAATACGGGGTTGACAAAAAACAGGATCTCAGCTTCCGGGTAATCTCGGACCACGCGCGTGCCGCCGCTTTCCTGATAGGCGACGGTATCCTGCCCACCAACGAAGGGAGAGGATACGTCTTGAGACGGATTATCAGGAGGGCAATTCGGTACGGGCAGGTCCTGGGCATCAGGGATTCCTTTCTGCACAACATAGCGGATAAGGTCATAGATGTTATGGGTCAGGATTATGTTGAGCTATCCAGTTCCCGCTCTCTAATAACCGGCGTTATTAAAAACGAGGAAAAGAGATTCTCTGATACCCTATACCACGGGATAAAGATCTTAAGTGAAGAGATAGGCAGGTTGAGGGATGTAAACGAGAATGTCATACCCGGCAGCCTGGCCTTCAGACTATATGATACCTACGGACTCTCTCTTGATATTGTCCGGGATGTGGCACGTGACGAAGATCTCGATATAGACCTTGCCGGTTATGAAAAGGCAATGAATGAACAGAAAAGCCAGTCCCAGGATTCATGGAAGGGAAGCGGTGAGGAAGAAATCCCCAAGGCATACCGCAAGATTGCGGCCCGTGGTATGACCACCAGGTTTATGGGTTATGAGAATATGATCTTACAATCAAAGGTGCTTTCCATCATCAGGGGGGCAAAGGAAGTATCCTCTGCCCAAGAGGGTGACGCCGTTGAGATCATACTGGACAGGACTCCCTTCTATGGAGCCGGAGGCGGCCAGACGGGAGACACCGGAGTCCTTCTCGCCGAAGGTATGGAATTCACAGTCACCGACACCATTAAAGTGGGAGGGGATATCATCATCCACAAGGGAACCTTGCGCAGTGGAACCGTCTCCGTGGGCACCGAGGTTGAGGGAAGAGTGGACCAGGAAAAGAGAAAGGCCACAGCCCTTAATCATACCACAACCCATCTCCTGCACGCGGCGTTAAGGGAAGTGCTCGGTGACCATGTGAAGCAGGCCGGCTCCCTGGTATCACCGGAAAGATTCCGGTTTGATTTCAGTCATTTCACCCAGGTTGACAAGGAAAAGCTGAAAGAGGTGGAGGCCCTTGTAAATGATCTTATAAGAAAAAACCTGCCTGTCTCCACACAAGAGATGGAAAGGAAAGAGGCCATGAAAACCGGTGCCATGGCCATCTTTGAGGAAAGATACGGAGATAGAGTCAGGCTGGTCAACATAGGGAGCGGTGTAAGCCTGGAATTGTGCGGCGGGACACACACAGCTAGGACCGGAGATATAGGCCTTTTCAAGATATTAAGCGAAAGCGCCATAGGTGCTAATATCCGTCGTATAGAGGCATTGACCGGAAAAGCCGCGCTGCAATATATACAGGACATGGATGATGAATTCAAGGATATCTCTCTGCTGTTTAAAACTACTCCTGCTCAATTAAGAGACAGGATAGAGGTATTCCTAAAGGATCAAAAACAGAAAGATAAGGAAATAGAGTCCCTCAAGTCAAAAATCCTCGCCAAACAATCATTTGACCTGCTTTCCGAATTGAAAGACGTGGACGGTGTTAAGGTCCTGGCACATGAAATAGAGGCTGATTCACCAAAAGCAATGCGTGATTATGTCGACCGGATAAAAGAAAGACTTGAATCCGGAATTATCGTGCTGGGAGCCAAAAAAAAGGACAAGGTTATGCTCATATGCCTGGTGACCAAAGACCTCACCAACCGGTTCAAGGCAGGCGAGATTGTGGGGAAACTCTCGCAGATCGTAGGCGGAAAAGGTGGCGGGAGGCCGGATATGGCCCAGGGTGGAGGAAACCGACCTGAAAAGCTGGGTCCCGCCCTTGAGACTGTTTACGAGATTATACAGTAAAGGATTCAAGTGAAGAGCTTAAAAACAAAATAATCAACCCTTGACCCCTTGAGTTCTTGAGCCCTTGAACCCTTATGACATCACCTTGAAAAAATTATCATTGGCGGACAACCGTGAGAGTCGACCTCCGGTCACGGCGGTTCTTTTCAAGACAACATCTATAGTATTCGGAGGACGTGGTCTTATTTTCAAGGGTTTGGCAAACCTTTTCCTGGTGGCAACGGCATATTCTGCCAGGGGTTCTGGTGGAGCAAACCCTTGAAAATAAGACCACTGCAAACTCTGGGTGGAATCCTTTTTGAGATGTCGTCTCTCAAAGAACCGCCGTGACCTCGGGCGGAAATAGGCTCTATATGGGTTAGGACCAGGTCAGAGGGCTGTTCCTTTTTTGAGAGACTATCGGGAGGGCGCTGTCATTTCGGGACATTCCGGGTGGGGGGCCCCTGGCTCCCGTGCCTCTAGCACGGGAGAACAGCGGAGGGGGTAGGCATCCCACGCCCGTAACCACTTGAAATGACCAGCCCGGGAGATCCGGAACGAAAAAAAGCGACGGCCCTCCGGCCATGATGCTTTTTGAGAGGTGATGTATTAGGAATCAAGGATTCCAGGGGCCCAGGATTGGTCAGGAAGTAAAAAGGTATTCGCGCTGAAGCGAGCTAGATTCTAGGCCTAGCTTCCAGCTTTGAGGTTTCAGCCAATTGACCATTCAACCATTTAACTACTTCACCGATTAATGAACAACTAATCCTTTTCGGCTAATCTTTTTTTACACTTGCTTATATATTCCAAGGCTTCGTGATATTGCCCCATATCAGGATAATTTTGAATTATATACTCATACCTGTGCAGGGCCGCTTCGTATTCTCCCATCTTAAAATAGAAATGCCCTACATATAATTCATATTCAGCAAGATGCACCAGGCATTTTCTTAGGTAACCCCTTGCCTTGTCCGCGTATTTGCTATCCGGAAACCTTTTTATTAACCTTTCGAATTCCTGCTTGGCCTCAATTACGTGGGTTCGCTCCCTGTCTATGGTAGATACCTGTTTAAAATGGCACAGCCCTTCTTGGTAGATAACATATGGGATATTATTGTCTTTAGGGTGCAGTCTCTCAAAATCATAATATACAAGCAGGGCCGAAACGAAGTCTTTTCTTCTAACCTGGGACTCCGCCATCTTTAACTCGGCTGTAATGACTTGTTTGCTGTAAGGATATCTCTTCTTTATAGCCTGAAAAGCCCTTTCAGCTCTCTCATATTCGTTTCTTTCCAGCCTTTCCAGCCCCAAGTCCAACAAGGCCTCAGGACCCTGCTCACTGATACCAGGCTTTCTCTCCGCACATCCCCACAAGGCGGATATCAGGACAGCCACACTTATGATGCGGCCAATGATCAAAGGTATTCTCTTCATATATTTCCCATGAAGCTAGATTGATTATCCGGCTGCACAGCTCGAGGTATCAACAATTAAAGACATTAATACCAGAAGCCAAGACTCAGGGGACACAGGACAAAGAGTATAGGCTTCCACCTTCTGGCTGTTACTGACATTTATGAATATCTATAAAAGCTTTTTCACCTCTTCTTCTATAGAACTCTTGGGGTAAGCCCCGATTATCGTATTAACAACCTCCCCGTTTTTGACAAAGATGAATGTCGGGATATTTCGTATGCCCAGCTTGATTGGGGTCTGTCGATTGTTATCAACATCCATCCTGGCAAACTTGATTTTACCATCATATTCAGCAGCCAATTCTTCTACCACGGGATCTACCATCTTGCAAGGCCCACACCATTCAGCCCCAAAATCCAGCATAACCGGAAGATCCGATCCCATGATCTCAGACTCAAAGGAATCATCGGAAATTTCAACTATATTACCCATTCAATGTCTCCTTGTTATATTCATTCCTTCTACTCTAATCCCGGATAGCTTGCATCCTAGGATCCTATATCTGTCATCATCAACCAACGAATTTTGAGATGCTCCTCAAATCTTTTTGTGGATTGATTAACACGTGTATTCATCTTTGTCAACTTATAGCTATCTTTCCAAATCCATCATCTAATTTCTAGATTATCTATAAGGACAAATTATCTTTACCGCGGGCTTATTAAGTGCCCTGCAAGAATCTGTCAGCTTCAATAGCCGCCTTGCATCCCGTACCCGCGGCTGCAATGGCCTGGCGGAAAAGTGGATCTCTCACATCTCCCGCGGCAAATACTCCTTCCACACTGGTCTTCGCACCTTCCTTACATATGATATATCCATTTTCATCCAGATCGATCTGGCCTCTGAATAAAGATGTAGCCGGAGAATACCCGATCCCCATGAAGACTCCATCCGCATCCCTTTCTGACAATTCACCGGTCTTAACATTCTTTATTACTACCTTTTCAACCACCCCGTTCTCTGAACCCTTTATCTCTTCCAGGACCGAATCCCAGTCAATATTTATTTTGGGATTTTTCAAAAGTTTCTCTTGCATGTATTTTTCCGCTCGCAGCATGTCTCTTCGGTGAACAATATTGACTTCCTTGGCGAACTTTGTTAAACAAAGTGCCTCTTCCGCGGCGGTATCACCGCCGCCTATTACATATACAATTCTATCACGGAAAAAGAATCCGTCGCATGTGGCACAGGCTGATACACCCCTGCCCTTGAACGTCTCGACAGAAGGCAAATCAAGGTATCTAGCTTGCGCGCCGGTAGCGACGATCAGGGATCTGGCCAAATATTCACTGTCTTCCGCCGTAACCTTGAATGGATATATCTTTAAGTCAACATGGGTAACATTCTTCATCAAAAATTCCGTTCCGAATCGCTGGGCCTGCTTTTTCATATTCCCTATTAATTCGGGACCCGGAATCCCATCTGCAAAACCCGGGAAATTCTCTACATCCGTAGTTATCAGCAACTGCCCTCCGCTGGGCACTCCTTCTATAACAAGGGGCCTGTACCCTGCCCGGCCACTATAGATACCTGCAGTAAGGCCGGCCGGCCCCGAACCGATAATAATGATATCTCTCTCTTCCAAAATCACTCCTCTCTTTGTGGTTATGGGTTAATAATTAGTTAAATAGTAAATTGGTTAAGTGGTTAAATGGATTAGGCTTCTTATTTCTACCTTTACCGTTACCCGATACACCCGTTGTATCCATATTAGATCTTGATCATACCCTGAAATTGTCCTGTGTGATCCATCTTGTCTCCCACGGTCGCGCCACAATACTGGCACCGGTATTCATATTTATCCCCTTCAGGCAATATCAGGAGGAGAGACTTCCTCACAGGAACCGCCCGGCCACACCGGGGACAGTAGAGTTCCATTGCCTCCAACTGATCAAAATCAGGCTCTCGTTCTGAGGACCGTACGGATGCTTGGGGGTCCATATAACCAAACGGATCCTTTTTCATGGCCGAAACCTCTGGATTTCATTCATGGATTATGCTAAGCAAAACCGGGGTATTCCGTATTATAGCCAAATATAACACCTCAATAAATTATTGCAAGGGTGTGTTTTTCGGCGCCCCGCAGGCAGGAAGACATCATGCCCGTCGCAAACAGCGATACCCGTCAGATAAAAACACCTATCAGTGATGTGACAGGTGTTATTCTGGCAGGCGGCAAGAGCAGCCGCTATGGGACCAATAAGGCCTTTGTAGAGATAAACGGCACCCGGTTAATCGACAGTGTAGCCAGTGTGATGTGTGCCCTTTTCAAAAGGGTTATCCTCATCACCAACTGTCCTCGGGAGTATTCATATTTACATCTGCCTGCACATGAGGATCTTATTCAGGGGCTGGGCCCCATTGGCGGGATATATACCGGCCTTGAAACAATCCAGGATGATGCGGGTTTCTTTATCGCTTGTGACATGCCCTTTGCAAGTCAAGATCTGATACGTTACATAGTATCTGTTAAGGGCAAGTTCGATGCGATTGTGCCCAAGGTGGACTGGAAAATGGAACCCCTTCACGCATTGTACAGGAAAACCTGTCTGCCTGTCTTAATGAGACTGATCTCATCAGGCTCCTACCAGATCTTGGAATCTTTCCATAGACTTAATGTCAGGTTTATAGATGAGACGGAGATAAGGATGTATGATCCTCAACTAAGATCCTTTTTTAACGTCAACAGACCTGACGAGTTACCTGATGGAGCCCCGCGGGTAAACCCGTGGTCCCATTAAAATACCCGTCTTTCCATCCTCCGTAGCCCGTCCTCCGCCGTAGCATGCGATCATTTGCGGATTCAACCACGGGCAAGCACCCGGTCTTCTGCGAAGGCGGATAAATTAAATAAAGCGGGCAAGGAGAAAGGCTAATAGCTGATAGCTAATAGCTAATTCCCGGGGTCATGATGGTTTTTGAGAGGTTATGTATTAGGATTCAAGGATTCAGGGGTTCCAAGGTTCAAGTGAACAGGCGTGACCTTATGCAGGCCCCAAGGTGTGGCATTATGGGGAAGGGCTGTCCCTTTTTGTAGTGACTATCGGGAGGGCACTGTTATTTCAGGGAGTTACGGGTGGGGGACCCCCTGGCCCCGAGCGAAGCCGAGGGGAACAGCGGAGGGGGTAGGCATCCCACGGCCCTAACCCCTTGAAATCACCAGCCCGGGAGATCCGGAACGAAGAAAAGGGACAGCCCTTCGGTCACGGCCATTCTTCTCAGGACGACATCTATACGATCCGAGGAGTCAAGGGTTTGATGGCCCATTTAAAGGACCTTGAGCCTTAACCTGAGATATCCCTCTTTGGCCTCTTCATTTTCGGGGGAGATATCAATAATCTTTTTGTAGGCGGCAAGGGCCTCCTCATACTTCTCCCGCTTCTCCTGCAACCTGGCTAGCTGGAAAAGCAGGGTTATATCATCAGGTTTGGAGTTAAGGACCTCTTTTATCTCTTCTACTGCCAGATCATCCCTTCCAGTATTAAGATAAGCCACTACAAGATATTTCCTGATATCGCTATTCTTAGGATTGTTCTTAATGGCCTCCTCCATAACCTCTACTATCTCTTCATAATCACCTAGTCCGTTGAGGTATTCAAAGATGTAATGATAGTAACCCGTGTCTTTCGGCTTTAGTTTTATGATGGTCTTTGCCTCGGTAAAAGCGAGATCCTCCTTGTTCTGCTTTCTGTATATATCGAAGAGGAAGGCATGCGCATCACTGTCCCCGGGGGAACTCTTAATATACTTTTCCAGATAGGATCGAGTCTTGCTGAGGTTGCCCTTCTCATATTCCATAATTCCGAGATTATAGATTACATTCTTGCTTTCGGGATCAAGGGCCAGGATATTTTCATAGGCGGTCTTTAATGCTTCTCTGTTACCTCTTTTCTCCCATATAATGGCCATGAGCAGCCACGCCTCCAGAGATTCAGGTTCTTTCTCCAGGACATCCTTCAGATATGTTTCAGCCTCATCCAGTTTGCCTTTGTTTATGAGGCTCTCTGATAATTTCAGGCGTCCACCGGTATCTCCGGACCTCAGATCAACAGCTTTGCTGAGATATGTATCAGCCTTTTCCTTCTGTCCCATCCCTTCATACAGCAAAGACAGATTATAATACAGGTTTGCGTCATCTTTATCCATTTCGAGGGCCTTCAGATAAGAAGAGATAGCATTATCGAGCTGCTTGTTCCTGGAATAAAGGAAACCCAGGGATTTATATACCGGAAGCCGATCCTCCTTTTCCATCCTGTTAAGAACCTCCTCATACTCCGCTATGGCATCCGCATCCTTCCCTGCCTTCTCCAGCGTATCCGCCAGTCTGATCCTCATATCCACGTCATCAGGGTCCAGATTAACAAGCATTTCCAGAACAGTGACGGATTTGCCAGGTTTTGACATTGCTTCATAGACTTCGAGTAGCTGTAATAGAATATCCCTCTCCGGTTGATCCCCTTCGGCCATCTCCTCCAGCATAAGGGCAGCTTCCTCCCATTGTTTAAGGGAGATATATTCCCTGACTACCCTGTCTTTTATCCTTCTATCATCCGGTGCGAACTCCAAAGCCTGTTCCAGAACCGCAAGCGTCCTCTCTCTTCCGATGCTCCTCTCTGCCTTATCAAGCCAATCTTCCACTAGAGGCTCTACAATAAGATCAAACTGCCCTATGCCCTCATTATATTGTTTAACCTCTACCCTGAAAGAATACTTATTATATATATCCCTTTCGCCCAGGAGTTCCCCTACAGAAACCTTTCTGTATAAGAGCACATTTATGTCCAGGCCCTCGGAGACAAGACGGACACCACGGTTAAAGCATATATCTGTTGATATATCCGTTATCTTAATGCTGTTTTTGGGATGAAGGCCTAGGGATTCCCCATTCAGGATCTTTAATGTTTCATCATCCTTGCTTATCACCACGAAATTCAATCGGGGAGATGAATTATAGAGACATGACCACAGCAGGTATCCGGCAATCAGCACAGACATAATCAGTAAGAGCGTGACCCACCGAACCATCTGATTAGAACCGTGGGTCTTTCTCCTTTTTGCTATCGCCGATCTCGCTACCATGTGAATTCTCGGATAATACATGGATCGTCTCTAGATCAATTGATCCATGATTTCCATAAAGGAGGATTTAAGTTGTTGACCTTGAGCTAACGCTGCTCTCCCAAATAAGAATCACAGGGCTTGCCACGAATATGGACGAATAAGTCCCAACTATAACACCTACCAACAGAGCAAAGGCGAAATCATGAATCACCCCGCCTCCCAGGATAAACAGGGACAATACGACAATCAATGTGCTAATCGAGGTCAGGATAGTTCTGCTCAAGGTCTCATTAATGCTTTTGTTCAACACATGTTCCAGCCTTCGCTTGCGAAAACGCCTCAGGTTTTCCCTTATCCTGTCAAAGACAATGATTGTATCGTTAAGGGAATAACCCACAATTGTGAGTAATGCTGCTATGATGGTCAGGGATATCTCCCGGTCGGTTAAAGCAAACGCACCCACGGTTATGGCAACGTCATGAATAAGTGCAAGGATCGCACCCATAGCATATTTTAGTTTCAGGAACCAACAAAGTGCGACTGTAACGATCAATGCCACTATGATCAACCAGGTAATCCCCGCTCCGATGCTTGACGCTATATAAACCGCTAAGAGCAGGGGAACGGCCATGCCCAAGCTCATAAGCCATTTTAGTTCAAACCGCCCTGATATGTATATGGCAATAAAAAGGATGGCGTAAAATATGGCGAACAGTGCCTTCTGCCTCAGATCCTCCCCGACCTTGGGCCCGACCATCTCCACCCTCCGGATTTCCAATTCTTCCCCGAAATGCTCTTTTAATGTGCTCTCTACATCCTCACTAAGCCCGGTCAATTCCAAATCTGTTTGCATCAATCTCAGGAGATATTCGAATGCAGCCTTTTCCCCGAATTCCTGGACAATGCTGTCCTGAAGTTGAAGGGGCCTGAGTGCCTCCTTAATCTCCGTGGGGCTGTGTGGTGATTCCATTTTTACCTGAATAAGTATCCCGCCGGAGAAGTCCACCCCGTAATTTGGGCCTCCCCTCCATATAAGCAGGAACACGGTGATAATCATCATGGATAGGGACAGAATGAAGGCAATCTTTCTTTTTCCAATAAAATCGATGTGGATACCCGGTTTTATGAATTCCATATAATTACTCCATAAGTAGGTCTGTTATTTCTAAGAATTAACAAGCATATTCCAATAATTAGGAAAAACTTGCCAAGGAACCGAGGATTCAAGCGTTTCCCTTTTAATCATTTCACTCCAACCCTGGGCCCCTTGAATCCTGATTTTTATATACTTATCCTTTTCATATTCCAATATACAAACAGATAATCAAAAATAACCCTGGTGATGAATACCGCCGTAATAAAACTGGCCACGATACCTATGCTGAGTGTGACCGCAAAACCCCTGATCGGGCCAGTGCCGAACTGAAAAAGGACAAGTGCCGCGATAAAGGTGGTCACATTCGCGTCCAGAATGGTTACGAACGCCTTCTGATATCCCGATTCAATGGCAGTGCGCGGGGTCTTCCCAAGTCTCAACTCCTCGCGTATTCGCTCAAAGATAAGGACATTGGCATCCACAGCCATGCCGATGGTCAGGATTATACCTGCTATACCCGGCAGGGTCAGGGTGGCTCGGAAAGCGGCAAGACCGGCCATGATAAAAAGGATGTTCAGTACAAGTGCCAGATCCGCTATAATCCCTGAAAGGCCGTAATAGATAATCATGAAGATTGCGACCAACACACCGCCAATGATCATGGATTTAAATCCTTTCTGTATCGAATCTTTTCCCAGAGAAGGGCCGACTGTCCTTTCCTCCAGGATCTTGACGGGTGCCGGAAGGGCGCCCGCCCTAAGCACGATGGCCAGATCCCTTGCTTCGTCAGTGGTGAATCGACCTGTGATCTGGGCCCTCCCCCCTGAGATCTCTTCCTTTATTACGGGCGCGGAATACACATTATTATCCAGCACAATGGCCAGCCTCTTTCTAACATTTTCCCGGGTAAGCCTTTCAAAAATCCTGGCTCCCTTGTTATTAAATGACAATGACACATAGGGCTCGTTGAACCGATTGTCAATCGCCACCCTCGCATCGCTGATATATTCGCCAGTAAGCGTGGCCCTTTTCTTCAGGAGATAGGCCTCTTTTTTCATGGAGCCCGTGCTGTAGTCTGTGCTGACTTCATATACTATCTCGCTACCCGGCGGAATATCTCCTTTGAGCGCATCTTCCAGACTGTTCTCTTCGTCAACCAGCCTGAATTCCAGTTGGGCTGTTTTGCCGATAAGCTCGATAGCCCTGTCAGCATCCTTGATGCCCGGTAGCTGAACCAGTATCCTGTTATCTCCCTGGGGCCTGATATCCGGTTCGGTTACCCCGAATTGGTCGATTCGATTCCTTATGGTTTCGAGGGCCTGGTCCGTCGCCATCCCCATTATCTGGTTCCTCGTTTCCTTTTTCAGGACCAGTATATATGATACGCCTTGTTCTCGCCTTCCGGCCCTTTCTATATCGTAATCCGGGTACCGCGACATCTGCATATCCTCGAATGGCTCCCTGTCCTCTTCTCTCATTAATATAATATCAATGCCCTTTGTTCCGTTGCGCTTGAGTTCCAGATACCTGAGCTTTGTTTCCCGCAGATCTTCCTTGATCTCTTCCACGGTCCTCTCCAATTCGGATTCAATAGCCTTTATTGCCTCGACTTCCAGAACAAGATGCATGCCGCCCTGGAGATCAAGGCCCAGCTTTACCTTCTCCTGGGGAAGGATATTCGACCGCCATGGAGGGAACTCCTCGCTCAGCGAAGGCACCAGGTATAATAATGCCATCACCACCAGAAACCCGATTAAAACGCCTCTCCAGGCTAACTTCTTGGACACTCTACACCTCCTAAGTCAATTAACAATATAAATAAGCAACAAGTATCTATAATTATCAATGTTCAATATTCACTGATCATTGCTAAAAACTTAATTCCCCTCTTTTTTAATGTTGCCAGCGATAGAGTTTCTGGATACCTTAACCCTGACCTTAGGAGCAATCTCCATGGTAATGAAATCATCCTTTAGGCCGGATATCTCCCCATAAAGGCCCCCTGAGGTAATTACCCTGTCACCCTTTTTTAATGCGGCCAGCATCTCATTGTGTTGTTTCCTTTGTTTCTGCTGCGGCCTTATCAGCAGGAAATAGAAGATGGCAACCATAGCAAGGATCATAAAAATTGGGCTGGCTAAGAAACTGGTTGTATTACCAGTGGTTGTTCCATTAGCAGCATATGCCAGAAAATCCATTATAAAACCCCCCTTTTTTTGGCTGAATCGTTGAGTAGAAAATTAGTTAAACGGTTAAATCGTAAAATAGTTAAATGGTGAAGTCGTTAAATAGTCTAGTCAAATATCTGTTGCAGTTTTGCTATTCCGCCATTTTACCACTAGACAAATCCACGAACCGACTATTTGAGCACCCTCCATTTAACTAATCAACCATTCAACTACTTGACCATTCCCCATTTGACGAATCAACTATTTCACAATTCTCTATTCAACCAATTAACCATTTAACTATTCAGCGTATCGCTTTCCCTTTGTCTATAGAAATTATCCCTGAACTCCTCTAATCTACCATCCCTTACGGCATTACGAATATACCCCATTAAATGAGTGTAATAATAGATATTATGAATGCTGTTTAACCGATATGCCAGAAGCTCGTTCGCCATAAAAAGGTGCCTTAAATAGGCCCTTGAGTAATTAGAGCAGGTATAACAACCGCAATCTTCGTCTATGGGTCTTCCATCATCCGTATATGAGGAATTCTTTATGACCAGATTGCCTTTCCTGGTAAAGAGGGTCCCGTTTCTCGCATTACGGGTGGGGATAACGCAATCAAACATGTCCACGCCAAGCATTACCGCTTCAAGTATATCTTCTGGTTTACCTACACCCATAAGGTAGACCGGCTTATCCGGCGGCAGAAACCCGATGGTCTCTCTTATTATCTCCTGCCTCATTTCACTGCCTTCCCCCACGGAAAGACCGCCCAGGGCATAACCGTCAAAACCCATTTCAACCAGGTCCTTGGCGCTCATCTCCCTCAGGTCGAGGTACATGCCTCCCTGGACAATCCCGAATAAACTTTGACCGTCCCCTCTCTCCTGTTGAAGACATCTCTTTGCCCACAGGCTGGTCAGTCTGACTGAATTCAAAACGTATTCATAATCAGCCGGGTACGGCGCGCATTCATCAAAGGCCATAATAATATCGGCCCCCAGGGCCCGCTGTATCTTTATCGCCTCTTCAGGTCCCAAGAAATGCCTGGAACCATCGATATGAGACTGGAAATTCACCCCTTTTTCTGATATACTTCTTAATTTTGAAAGACTATAAACCTGATATCCCCCGCTGTCCGTGAGTATGGGCCCTTCCCAGTTCATAAAACAGTGAAGACCCCCCAGTCTCTCTACAATCTCATGGCCCGGTCTTAAATACAGGTGATAGGTATTAGCCAGAATGATTTTGACTCCCGCCCCTTCCAGATCCTCCGGGGACATAGCCTTTACCGAACCTTGTGTGCCTACCGGTATAAAGACCGGCGTATCAAATCTACCGTGGGCTGTTTCCAGCACGCAAACCCGTGCGCGGCTTGCAGGGCATTTATGTAAGACTTGGAAATTCAAGATTGTTTCAGATCTAAAGCCTTTTCTAACATTAAAACTAGCACCCCCACCCTAACCCTCCCCCTTCAAGGGGGAGGTACGGAGGGGGTGGAGATTAAATGACCAACATCGCATCGCCGTAACTGTAGAACCTGTATCTCTTTTCAACGGACCATCTGTATGCCCTTTTTATCAGACCATAACCCCCAAAGGCAGAAACAAGAAAGAGAAGCGAAGACCTGGGCAGATGAAAATTAGTGATCATCCCGTCGATCACCCTGAACCCATAGCCGGGAGTGATCATCAGTCCTGTCTTTCCCTCTCCATGCGAAATCTCGCCTGCTGGCCCTGCAACGCTCTCAAGGGCTCTAACCACTGTCGTCCCTACAGCTATTACCCTTCTGCCCTCTCTCCTGGCGCTGTTAACGGCTTCCGATACCTCACGGTCTATTATATAGAACTCTTCACCTATATCATGGTCCCTTATGTCCCCTGTCCTTATCGGACGGAATGTGCCATGGCCCACATGCAGGGTCAGCTCCACCAGAGATATGCCTGCTTTGCGGAGTCTTTTAACGATCGTCTCGGTAAAGTGTAGCCCTGCTGTCGGCGCCGCCACCGCACCTCTCTTTTTGGAAAAGATTGTCTGATACCTTTCCCGATCCAGGGACGAAAGGCCGTTGCCCTTTCTCTTTATGTAAGGGGGAAGGGGCATATAACCCCTTTCCTCCAACAGCTTGTCGATAGACATTTCCCCGTAAAAGGCGATATTAACCAGGCCCCCCTCACCCAGGTCTTCCACAATTCCCTTTACATCTCTCTCAAAGAGCAAACAACCCCCCTTTTTGGGGCGTTTTGAGGATTTTAACAGACACCATCGTTTATTGGTTCTATGACCATCCGCACCCTGGTGCTCCAGAACCAGTATCTCCAAGCATCCGCCACTTTCCTTGATGCCGAAGATCTTTGCAGGGACTACTTTCGTATTATTAACTACAAGGAGATCACCTGGTTTTAGCAGTCCAGGAAGATCAACAAAATGATGGTCGGAGAAAGACGCGCCGGTACGATCAACATACAGCAGACGCGAAGTGTCTCTTTTCGCAGCGGGGACTTGCGCTATCAACTCCTGCGGCAGATCATAATTGTAAGCCTCAATGTTAAACATCAGTCGGCATTTCGGTAACATTCAAATGTGTATACACAGTAACCCCCGCCTCATGGCTGATCATCAATCAACCCGTTCTCCATAGCACTGCGGAAGGTAAACCAATTTAGAGATGACCCTAATCTTAATCAAAATTTTTAGAATTAATCAATATATCAAATAAAGTCAAAGAGTTTTCTCAGCGGCATATATAGGCAATGATCACACCCGCGCACATGGAAGCGAAGCCTATGGCCCTGAGCCGGGAATTAGGGGTTTGCTGGATTACAATCATCCATCTTTTCATCTTATCCGGGAAGGCGAAATAGGGCATGCCTTCTACCACAAGCAAGAGACCGATCAGACATAAAAATAATCTCATGGTTTATCCAATCCTTAGTTAAACGGAAGAATTTGCCATCAACAGGAATCAATGATACTTTCAATCGTCTGTAGTGTCAATCAAACTCCTTTTCAACTTAAAAAACACTTTCCTAGATGCTATAATTCTTGATATATAGGACTATATCGTTTATATTTATTGGTTATGCGAGATTTTCTGAGAGGCAAATTAACCAACAAATAGGATAGAGTTTAACGGCTTGATACCTCATCCCAATAGAATAACCATAGATCTGCCAGCCCTTGAACATAACCTGAATCAGGTTAAAAGGCTGATAGATCCAGGTACCAAGATTATGGGCATAGTAAAATCAGAGGCCTATGGCCATGGTCTTTTAAAGGTTTCACAACTCCTGGAGAAGAAAAATATATATGCCCTCGGCGTGGCCCATCTCCATGAAGCCCTTCAATTAAGGTTAAACGGGATAAAGGTGCCTATTGTGATACTGTGCGGAATAAGGTCAAGGGAGGATTCGGAAGAGGTTGTAGAAAAGGCCCTTACGCCCGTGGTTTATGACCTTTCATCCGCGGAACTCCTGTCCCAAGTGGCTGTCAGGAAGGGGAAAAAGGTTAATATTCATTTAAAGATTGATACTGGTATGGGGCGTCTCGGTATTCCTTATAAAGAGGCTGGTCCTTTCATGGAAAAGATCCTCGGCCTTCCGGGCCTTAACATCGAGGCATTTATGTCCCATCTCTCGTCGGCGGATGAAGAGAAAAGCGATTTCACGGACACACAGATAAAGAATTTTAAGCGCGCCATTGATATCGCTCGTTCCATGGGTATCGACCCGGCCCTGAACAATCTGGCAAACAGCGCCGGGATCATGGCCCATAAGGAATCCCATTTTAAGATGGTCCGGCCCGGCATAATGCTTTATGGAGGCCTTCCTTCACCGGATTTCAAGGCGCCTCTTTCTCTCAAGCCCGTCATGGGTTTAAAGGGGCGAATTCTGCAGATAAGGGATCTACCCCACAGCACACCCGTGAGCTACGGCCGGAGATATTTTACAGAAGGTCCCATGAAAATTGCCGTAGTATCCGCAGGCTATGGTGACGGCCTTCCCCGAAATCTCTCAAACAGGGGGAAAGCCCTTATCAGAGGCAAGAGAACCGCCATGGTAGGGATAATATGCATGAACATGGTCATATGTGACGTAACAGGGATGGAAGATGTAATGCCTGGAGATGAGGTGGTCCTCATGGGCGTCCAGGGTGACCAGGTCATAACAGCAGATGATATCGCCGGATTATGTGACACCATATCATATGAGATCCTTTTATCCATAGGTACCAAGGGATACAGGGAATACATTCAATGAAGAAAAAGATAGACGATATACTGACAAAGACCATGCAGAATTGTTTTGAGAAGGGTTATCTGCACAAATCCCTCTTGCCCGATTATGTTATTGAGATACCCCACAACTCCCATCACGGTCATTTTGCTACCAATCTGCCTTTGACCCTGGCCTCATCCCAGAAGAGAAAGCCCCTTGAAATAGCCCGGATCATGCTTGATAATCTTGAAGACAACCGGAGTATTATCGAAAAGGCGGAAATAGCGGGCCCGGGTTTTATTAATTTCCTGATCAAGGACATTGAATGGTACAGGCTCCTCCTGAGGATAACAGATGCTGAAGGGCAATATGGCTGCAGTTCCATAGGCGCTGGAGAAAGGGTACTGATGGAATTTGTTAGCGCCAATCCGACCGGTCCTCTTCACCTGGGGCATGGCCGCGGGGCCGCTCTGGGAGATACAATCAGTAGGATTTTTTCTTTCTGTGGATTCGATGTGGTGCGAGAATTTTACATAAATGATGCGGGCCGGCAGATGAGGCTGCTGGGTGAATCGGTATTCAGCCGATGGAAGCAGATGAGAGACCCCGGTTATCCATTTCCGAAGGACGGATATCATGGGAACTATATCTCTGAGCTTGCCCGAAAGATCTCAAGTAAAACCGACCTTTCGTCACTGGATATGGAAAAGGCCGTTGAGTTATGCCAGGAACTGGGGAAAGATGAAATCCTCCGTGAAATCAAACAGGACCTCGAACGCTTCCGTGTATATTTCGACGTGTGGTCCAGTGAAAGGGATATTTTTTCCAACGGGCTCGTTGAACAGGCCTTACAGGAGATGGAAGAAAGAGGGGAGATATATGAAAAAGACGGCGCACAGTGGATCAGGACATCCGCCTTCGGAGACGATAAGGACCGTGTGATAAGAAAAAATGACGGCGAGTATACATACTTTACTTCTGATATATCCTATCACCTGGAAAAATGGAAAAGGGGATTTTCAAGGGCCGTTAATATCTGGGGGGCTGATCATCATGGTTATGTACAGAGGATAAAATCGGCGTTAAAAGCCAGCGGCCTGAATGACAAATGGCTTTCAGTCCTGCTGATTCAATTGGTAAAACTCTGGAAAGAAGGACAGGAGATCAGGATGTCCAAAAGGGCGGGACAGTATGTAACCCTTAAAGAACTGCTCGATGAGGTGGGAGTTGATGCAGCGCGGTTTGTCTTTCTAACCAAAACCCACGATTCACAACTTGATTTTGATATAGATATGGTAAAAAAACACGATAGCAATAACCCGGTCTATTATGTCCAGTATGCCCACGCCAGGATATGCAGTATCTTCAGAAAGGCCGAATCAGAAGGTATCTCAATGACTCAGAATCCGGAAAAGGCGGTGAAAAGGCTTTTGCTGGAAGAAGAGATGGGGCTTATCAGGCGAATGGAGGAATTCCCCTCTATTCTGGAAGATATATGCCTTTCTTTTGAAGCCCATCGCTTGACATACTTTCTGACTGAATTGGCCGCGCAGTTTCACAGGTACTTTAACCTCGGCACAAAGGTCCCTCAAAATAGAATAGTGACAAATGATAAAGAGCTGAGTCAGGCGAGACTTATTCTGGCGGAAGCTGTTAGGATAGTTATAAACACAGGTCTTGACCTGCTTGGGGTCAGGGCGCCCACAAGTATGTGAAGGGTTCAAGGTAAAGCTGTTATTCAACATTTAGGATGTCTGAAATATGGTCAAAAAAGGACATAAAACAAAAGGAAAAACCGAAAGGTATATGATCGAGTTGACCTCCTTTTCAGCAATGCTTTGGGGAGTTTTCCTTTTCTTCTTGCTTATATGGGTCTTTGTACTGGGGATCCTTGTGGGACGGGGTTTTCTCCCGGGCACAATGACAACAATGACAGAACTAAGGGAACAGATAAAAAGATTGCAGGACATTGTTAACAAAGAAGAATCTTATGACGTAAGGCCGCCCGGGGGAACCGATAATGACCCCGAACTGGCTTTCTATGAAAAACTTGCCGGCAAAAAAGAGGAAATAAAAAACAGCTGGAAACCGGAGACCGAGGACGATACCGTTAAAGAGAAGGAACAAAAACCGTCAAAACCATCGCCATCTCCGGATAAGCTATACACGGTGCAGATAGCATCCATAGGGGACAGGGAAAAGGCTGAAAAGATGGTAATAGATCTGATTGGTAAAGGGTATGATGCCTATTCATATGAGACCGACATAAAAGGAAAGATATATTATCGAATCAGGTGCGGGAAATTCCAGAGCAGAGAGGAGGCCTTGAACTATGCCCAAAGGCTTGAGGAACAAGAGGGCTTTAAGGGATTTGTTTCAAGGGTCGAATAAGATGTTGATAAGAAAGGCCTTAATACCGGATGTCGGGGATATCCATAAGCTGCTTGGAAAATATGCGAATGAGGGTCTTTTATTGCCCAGGTCTTTAAGTGAACTTTATGATCACTTAAGAAACTTTTCCGTTATTGAGGATGTTGATAGAAATATTATCGCCGTATGCGCCCTTGGTGTATCCTGGGAGGACCTGGGCGAAATAAGGTCCCTCGCTGTCACCAAAAGTCATCAGGGAGAAAGATTGGGGACCATGCTGGTGGAAAGCTGTCTGAAAGAAGGCTTGTCCCTTGGGCTCAAAAGGATCTTCGCCCTTACCTATGTGCCTGACTTCTTCGCTCGAATGGGTTTCAGGGTAATAGAAAAGTCTTTGCTTCCGCACAAGATATGGGCGGATTGTCTTAAATGCCCCAAGTTTCCGGACTGCGATGAAATTGCTATGATGAAGGGGCTTGAAGATCTGAATCTATAAAGATGTTTTGAAATGGACATTGCAATCCCCAAGATAAACAATGTATACTACTATAAGTATAGCTTAAGAGGACAAACTCATGTTTGGAATTGGATTACCTGAATTGATAATTATCATGGTCATTGCCCTCATTGTTATAGGCCCGAATAAACTTCCGGATGCCGCGAGGGCGCTCGGCAAAGGGATGAGGGAATTCAGGAAGGCAACACAGGATCTGAAGGACAGTATTGACTTCGACGAGGGGATCCAGGATATCAAACATGAACTAGCTGATACCATAAGCGGGATCGACAAGTCTTTGAACACGGAAGAATCTGCTGAAGCCAAACATACGGAAGAGGACAAGGACTCCCGGGAAGACGTGAGCGATGAAGCCACCCGGGAACCCGAGACAAGCGAGACGGATAAGACGTCACCATCGGAAGAACCACCGGGAACTGAACACACTGAAGAGGTTAAGGAACCCCCCGAAACGGACAACAGGAATATACCTAAGGAGTCCGAAGAGGAGAAGACCACCCCTAATGGATGAGGATGAAAAACAGCCATTCCTGAGCCATCTGGAGGAACTGAGATCAAGACTTATCAAATCCGCTATAGCCATCGGTGCAGGATTCGTTCTGTGCTATGTGTTCGCTGAAGAACTCTTCAACATATTGATATCGCCGTTGAAGGATAAACTGCCGGAAGGTAAGGGCCTTATCTTTACAAACCTTCCCGAGATGTTCTTCGTCTATCTTAAGACGGCTTTTATCGCCGGCATTCTATTGGCCACACCCGTAATCTTCTATCAGATGTGGAAATTCATTGCCCCCGGCCTATACCAGAATGAGAAACGATATCTTGTACCCTTTGTCCTCTCATCCACCGTGCTTTTTGTGGGTGGTGCACTTTTTGGATACTTTGTGGTCTTTCCCTTCGGTTTCAACTTCTTCCTCGGATATGCCACTGAATATATCCAGGCCTTGCCCTCGGTTAAAGAGTATTTCTCCTTCACCTCCAAACTTCTGCTGGCCTTCGGTGTTGTTTTTGAACTCCCTGTGGTGATCTTTTTCCTGTCCAGAATGGGGCTGGTGACTGTCCCCTTTTTAAAGAAGAATCGCAAATATGCCCTCCTGGTGGCATTTGCCTTCGGTGCCATTCTAACCCCGCCTGATATAGTTACTCAGTGCATGATGGCCGGTCCGCTTGTGCTGCTATATGAGATAGGGATAATTGTAGCCACTATAGGGAGCAGGAAAAGGGAACCCGAAGACGAGTAAGAAGGGTTAAAGGGGGTAGAACCCTTTACCGGGGAGAGGGACGGAGCAAATGAAACCTTTTTCCATAAACGGTCAGCAACACGGGGTCTTTTTCCACCTCGCCCTGTTCGTCAAATGATATCTCTCCTGTGACACCCTTAACAGGGCCATGCTCCAGGAGCGCCTCCTGCAAATCAATCCGGTTGCTTATCAAATTTCCGCTTAGTATATCCTTAATAAACCTCATGGTGTCATAGCCGTTCGCGGCCAAGGCACCGGGTTCCGTTTCGAAACTCTCTTTATAAGATTCAACAAAGCCTTTAACGATCTCGGAGTCATTTCCCGGGAAAAAACCGACGGGGAACATGGCGCCTTGGACATAATCGCCCGCCGAGTCCAGGAGTTCATCTGACAGCCAGAGGCTGGTACCCAGGAAGGTTACATTAAAAACATTATAGAAAGGGAATTGAGGGGTTATCAAGGCTACCTGCTCAAAACTATCCGGGATAAACACGGCATCGAAGTCCACGATCGGTTCCGGCCCTTCTTCTTCCTTCTCGGCTTCATCTTCCGGTACAGCTATACGCACCGGACTCTCCATAATGTCTTCTTCCTTAAAAAGACTCTCTATCTCTTCCTTCGGCACAATCATATACCACGGCTCATCCTCCCAGTAATGACTGTATTCCTTCTCCTCTAGGGCCTCAAGGATTTTCATGGTTTCAAGCCTCCGGGATACTGATTCAGGTCTGGGATAATAAAGCCCGACCATCTTCTTAATGCCGTCGGCAAAATCAGTCTCACCGGCCTTATACGATTCAACAGCGGTTATTGACCCTCCCATCTCTTCCACTCTATCCCAGAACAGATTCATGAAAAAGCGGCCATAGGTATTATCAGGATAAAAGATCCCGAAATTCTTCATCCCCATATCTTTCATGCATTTATTCAAAACAGCCTCCACCTCTTTTGACGGGGTCAGGCAATTCCGGAACACCATATCTCCTTCACGGGTAATGCCTTGTTTTTGGGTAAGGCTGACAATGGGGACGCCCAAGTCCTGCGCCCTCTTCACCGCCGCGGTCGACTCTGCGCTGGCAAGGGGACCTATGATAGCCATGACTTTTTCCTTATCTGCCAGCTCTTCGACACCAACTACCGCATCCTCTTCGTTGCCTTTTGTATCCCTGATCACCAGTTCTATATTCGGTTCAATTTCCGACTTATTAAAGAGACCCATCCCCAGCTCAACACCTTTCAACACTTCATCTCCATAAATGGCAAAGGGACCGCTTAGGGGTAAAAGGCATCCCATTACAACACTGCCTGTGACATCCCCCGTTTCCTTTCCCAGGCCTTCGTATACCTTATCAAGCAGCTCCCCGCCGATAGTTACCCAGCGTTGCTCCGGCGAAGACCGAACAAGGAGCAACGTAAATTCCTTGGCATCATCAAACCTGTTCTCTTCCAGAGAAAGCTCAACAAGGCGATGATAGATTATGGGGCTATAAGCCCCCTGTGGATCGTATGCGGCCATCTCCTCAAGCTCGGCCGCCGTACTGGAGTCAATCAGATGAGTAATAAGGGCATCTATATTCCGGCCCTGGTCAACATCCTGATATTCCGAGACCGGCAGGTTCCCGGCCGCTTCGACCCACCAACGGAATGCCTCTGCCCTGTCTCCAATCGCCCTATAACTCTTACCCAGAAGAATCAAGACTTCGCCATTTAAAGAATCGCCGGGATTCATCTCAAGCCATTCCAGGGCCTCTGACACGGAGGCTTCAAAATCTCCCGTAAGGTAGAAGACCCTTGCCAGTTCATACTTCACGGCAGGCGCCTTAGGATGATCAGGATATTCTTCTAGAATCCTTTTGAAAGAGGACATGGCCTTTTCATATCTTCCCTCCTCAACATCCTGTTTGGCCCTATTATAGATGTCCGGGACAGGCGGTTCCTCCTCACGGCCTATCCTAACAAACACACTTGGCTGGCATGCGGACAAAAAAAGGGCTATCACCACTGCCAAGGCGGTAATAGCCCCTCTCATTACCTTAAATCCTTCTATCACTTTTGGACTTCCTCAAAATCGGCGTCGACCACATCATCCTCCTGGGGTTTCTCCGTGGTTTCTCCTGCACCTGAGGCACCACCCGCAGCCTGCTCTGCCGAAGCCTTGGAATACATGGCCTCCGCCAGCTTATGGGAGGTTTGAGTCAATTCCTCTGTCAAGCGTTTTATCTCATCTACGTTATCACCTTCCATGGCCTTTTTCAGGTTCTCTATGGCCTTGTTGATATCCCCCTTAGAGGCCTCGTCCAGATTTGCGCCCTCTTCCTTGAGCGATTTTTCCGTTGTATAGATCATTGAGTCGGCCATATTGCGGGCATCCACCAGTTCCTTCCTTTTCTTGTCCTCTTCCGCGTGAATCTCGGCGTCCTTGACGAGTTTTTCAATCTCCTCCTCGGAAAGGCCGCTGGAGGCGGTTATTTTGATGGACTGTTCTTTCCCGGTTCCCATATCCTTGGCTGACACGCTTACAATACCGTTAGCGTCTATATCAAAGGTGACTTCAATCTGCGGTAACCCTCTGGGCGCGGGAGGAATGCCAACAAGCTGGAACCGGCCCAGCGTCTTGTTATTAGCCGCCATTTCACGCTCACCTTGAAGCACATGGATCTCAACAGCGGGCTGATTATCGGCCGCGGTTGAAAATGTCTGGCTCTTCTTGGTGGGTATGGTGGTATTTTTCTCGATCAATTTGGTGAACACCCCTCCCAGGGTTTCGATCCCCAGGGAAAGTGGCGTGACATCCAGCAACAGGACATCCTTCACATCTCCGGTCAAAACACCTCCCTGGATGGCCGCGCCTATGGCCACTACCTCATCGGGATTAACCCCCTTATTCGCATCCTTGCCAAATATCTCCTTAACTTTTTCCTGGACCTTCGGCATCCTGGTCATTCCGCCTACCAGGATAATATCGTCAAGATCACTGACTTTTAAACCGGAATCCCTGATTGCGGTTTTGCACGGTTCTACCACCTTTTGAATCAGGTCATCTATCAGGGACTCCAGTTTTGATCTGGTCAATTTAATATTAAGGTGCTTCGGCCCGTTGGCGTCAGCGGTGATGAAGGGCAGGTTGATATCGGTTTCGATGGAACCGGACAACTCCATCTTGGCCTTTTCAGCTGCCTCTTTAAGCCTCTGAAGCGCCATCCTGTCATTTCTAAGATCTATGCCACTGTCTTTCCTAAATTCATCCGCCAGATAATCGACTACGCGCAGGTCAAAGTCTTCTCCACCCAGATGGGTGTCACCGTTTGTTGCCTTAACCTCAAATACCCCTTCCCCTATCTCAAGGATAGATATATCAAAGGTACCTCCGCCCAGGTCGAAAACAGCTATTTTTTTGTCTCCCTTTTTATCAAGTCCGTAGGCAAGAGACGCGGCCGTAGGCTCATTGATAATCCTTTCCACCTTAAGACCGGCGATTCGTCCGGCATCCTTTGTGGCCTGTCTCTGGCTGTCATTAAAATAGGCCGGCACGGTAATAACGGCATCTGTCACTGTTTCCCCAAGGTATTCGTCCGCCGTCTGTTTCATCTTCGTCAGGATCATAGAGGATATCTCCGCGGGGCTGTAATCCTTATCCCTGGTCGTCACATGGACATCCCCATTAGACGCCTTGCTCATCTTATAAGGAAGTACCTTGATGTCTCGCTGCACCTCTTCCGAATCATACTTGCGACCTATGAGTCTTTTAACGGCAAAAATGGTATTATCCGGATTGGTAATAGCCTGCCTTTTGGCTATCTGGCCCACCAGTCTGTCTCCCTTGTCGTTGAAAGCGACTATGGAGGGTGTCGTCCTGCTTCCCTCCGCGTTGGTAATGACAACGGGATCGCCTCCTTCCATAACTGATACGCATGAATTAGTTGTTCCAAGATCAATTCCAATAATTTTACCCATTTTTACCTCCTTATGTCACTCCACTATATTTTGTCTTCACATCCTCCGTCGAGGCCCTCTTCTTTACGGCTCGGATTACCATCGGACTTGCCCCTGCTTAGGACCACCATGGCCGGCCGGATTAACCTCTGATTAAGTGTGTAGCCCTTCTGGAGCTCATCCAGCACTACACCGGCCTCAACGTTCTCATCTTCCTGCTCGGATACAGCATGATGAAAGCAGGGATCAAATGGTTTCCCCTTCGCTTCCACCTCCTCCAGTCCCGATTTCATCAGGGTGTCCTTGAGCCCCTTAAGGGTTAGTTCAATCCCTTCTCTAAGAGCATGAAGTGAGTTTTCTTCTTTGGCATGGGATGTGGCCTTCTCCAGGTTATCCATTACCGGAAGTAGTTCCTTAATCAATCTCTCGTTGGAGAATTTAACCCATTCCTCTTTCTCTTTCTTGTTCCTTTTCAAGATATTATCGATTTCAGCCTGAGCCCGCAGATACCGGTCATAAGACTCTTCTGATTTATCCTTCAGGTCTTTTGCTGCCTCGAGTAGCTCCCTCTTGGTCATTTTTTCCGAGGGTTCCTTGCCAGCCTCGACTACATTTTCCTCTTCCCCTGACTTCTCTTCCTCCGGAGTTCCTGATTCTTCCTGAGATACCTCTATTTCGTCAGCTGCTTCTTCAACAGGTTTATCAGTCATGGTTAAAGATTTACTCACTCCTTTTATTTAGTCTTCCACTATTGTACCATCCCGCCATATATTAATAGGTGGCTCCGAGATCAAATGGAGCCCCACGGGTAAACCCGTGGTCCCATCAAAATACCCGTCTTTCCATCCTCCGCAGCCCGTCCTCCGCAGTGGCCTGCTACGGAGGATGGACAGGCTATCATTTGCGCATTCAGCCACGGGCAAGCACGTGGTCTTCTGCGAAGGCGGATAAAAACAGGCCCAAAACGCAAGGCACAGGGTGGAGGATTTCTATTATCCCGGTTTTTAAATTTTAGTGATACGTTAAGCATCGGGCAAGTCTTTGTCAAGGCAGGGGCCGGGAGAACCTCTTATTTATGAATTTCTTCCAGGCTGTTATTAACTCCTCCACATCCACGGACCGATTATCCCTTCCCTTCAAATAAAAATCCTTATGTCTCTGCATATCTTCAATACCGGCTTCCACTATCAGGGATAATTCCTCGATTAATTCAGGGGCGTATTCTCTGGTAAGTCTTAGGGTTTCTGAATCATCCTTGCCCGAGGGCTTTATAAACAGGCCGTCAGAACCGGACCTGAACACGGCAACCGCGTCTTTTATCAAGGATTTTCTGGTATAAAAAACAGCCGGGATCCCCGGATAATGCATCCTGGCCTGCCGGAGGTTCTCCAAACCATATGCTCTATTCTGACCTATACGGTCAGAAACCACCTCAAACATGGCCCGCCAACTGTCCACTATAGTAAACAGCCTCTTGAGGTATTCGTTGTTCCTGTTTTCCCCACAGTCATCAAGCCCTGCATAGACATAATCCAGGGTATTAAACCGGGATACCATCACTTCCAGTTCCTCCTTCGGGGTAAGGTAAGGCTCGGACACCTCCTTATCTTGCCCCCAAAGATCAAGCAGGAAAAGTCCCGGGACCTTTTCCCTCAGCATGCCATCAGCCTCCATGAATGTATGGGCCTGTACAAAGGTAATGTCAGGGGCATAGGGGGCTATCTCATCGCGTACAAGATCATGTTCAAAATCCGAGTCATCAATAAAACATATGATCAGATCCATATACAGCTGCCTTTCTTAGTTATTGCTTGCCTACTCAAGTCCTCTGCCCGTCAGTCTCTCCAGGGCCTCCAGATATTTTTCCCTGGTCTTTTTAATGATCTCCGGGGGGAGTTTAGGGGCCGGCGGCTTTTTGGGCCATTCGAGGCTGTTCAGATAATCTCTCAGATATTGCTTGTCAAAGCTTTTCTGAGGGCCTCCCGGACTGTAACTATCCATAGGCCAGAATCTCGAGGAATCAGGGGTCAACACCTCGTCAATCAGAATGAGACGGCCACCTTCAAAGCCGAACTCGAACTTGGTGTCCGCTATAATGATACCCTTTTCGGAAGCGAAATTGCGGCCGAATTCATATATCTTGAGGCTAAGATCCCTCACCTGCTCCGCGGTCTCCCTTCCCAATATCCGCCTTACGGACTCAAAGTGGACATTTTCATCATGTTCGCCCTTTTCGGCCTTGGTGGAGGGCGTGAATACAGGATCAGGCAATTCCTCCGACTCTTTCAGCCCTTCAGGCAAAGGAATACCGCATATACTGCCCTTTTCCTGATATTCAATCCATCCGGAACCTGAAACATACCCCCTTACGATACACTCCACCGGTAACGGCTCGGCCTTTTTCACCAGCATGCTTCGTCCTTCCAGGTCATCCCTGTATTTCCTGCATTCCACGGGATATTCGTAGGGGTTCGCTGATATAATATGATTTTCCACAACCGGCTTGAGTTTCTCGAACCAGAACAGCGAGATAGCGGTTAAGATCCTGCCCTTGTCAGGGATGGGATCATCCATGACAACATCAAAGGCGGACATCCGATCGCTTGCTACAATCAGCAGGTTACCGTCAACCTCATAGACGTCTCTTACCTTCCCTCGTTTAACCAATTGCAGGTCACTGAAATCAGATCTGATAACAATATCTCTAGACATCTCTATCTCCTCCCTCCTTCTCTGCTTTTAGCTTTAGCTATTCTCCCTAGACGCCCTCCTTCTTAGCTTTTAGCTGTTAGCCATTAGCTATTAGATGTTCCCTGTTCATTATTCTCTTTTACCCTTTCCCTCGAACGCTTGAAGCCTATCCTCTCTCCTCTTTCCTATTTTCTATTTTCTATCCTTTCCCAAATTGACCATTCGACCATTTGACTATTTAACCAATTATCGGCTTTCAGCCCTTTTCTCTCTCCTCTCTCCTCTCTCCTCTCTCCTCTTTCCTATCTTCACACTCTTGGCTTCTGCCCTTTCACGCCTTACGCCTCACGCTATGCGCTGCTTGGCTCGCCGTAGCTTACAGCGTAGGCGGCTGCGCTTTGCTTCATAAACTCGAACCCCCAAATCCTGTCCTATGTTTCCTCGCCTCTCAGGGAAAAACACAACCTCTCCTCCCCTCTTAGGGGAGGATCAAGGTGGGGTCTCTTCCTTGACCCCCTCGAACCCTTATACATTTCAATAATTTCCTATATAGATGTGCTTGTCAAGCATCATAAAGGACCCAAATTCACCACCAAGTAGACGAAGATAATTCTGGTTGACCCGCTTAATGAGTACGTAAAGAAGTAAATGAGGGTCCAAGGCCCTTCGACGGTGCTCAGGGCCGTGAGTCCTTCGATATTACTCAGGACTGTGAGCTTGTCGAACAGCGTGTCGAACGGGTTCTAGGGTTCAGGGGGTCAAGGGTCGATTCTTTTGTTCTTAAGATCTTCACTCGAACCCTCGAACCCCCGAATCCTTGAATCCTGATAAATCATCTCTCAAAAACCATCATGACCTGAGGTTACCGCTGTTCTTGGAAAGACGACATCTCAAAAAGGATTCCACCCAAGGCGTGCAGTGGACTTATTTTCAAGGGTTTGCTCCACCAGAACCCCTGGCAGAATTTCCCGTTGCCACCAGGAAAAGGTCTGCCAAACCCTTGAAAATAAGACCACGTCCACTGAATACTATAGATGTCGTCTTGAAAAGAATGGCCGTGACCGGATATTAGCGATACCTTTATCCAGTTATGATATTTTTTGATTCATCCGCCCGCCTCATCTCGTTTTGTGCAGGGTAATTGCACATAAACGAGTTCGCCGCTTAAAAGAGAGCCCATGGGCCGACGGATAGCGCAAAATACTTAGATATCATTGACTATCGAACTCATTAACCGGATGAACCGAAATTCTATGTTTGATTGATTGATATAAATTTGGTAAACTGTATGTTAAAAACGATTAACCTCCTAAAAGAGCAAAAGGTCCATAATCATGGAAATTTCCCAACAAAACTACGAAATCAGAAATAGAATTATGGGATTTGAGCAGAGAATAGACGAAATGCACCAGGCGTTTTATAAATTTTATAATGGACTGGAACCGCTGATGCCGGACTGGGAAAGCCTGGAGAGAGAGCTTGTTTTATACTCACGGAGAAAGATACTCGATCTGGAACTTTCCAAAAACCTGGACAGGGTGCTTTATAAATTTCAGAATAGAAAAAAGATATGGCTGAAATGGGCTGAAGAAGTCGATCATATGCGAAAAGACGAGGAATCCGAAGCCACGGAAACAGCCGGTTCGACTGACCAGAGTCCACAACAGGGCGGGAGGCACTAGATCATTCGCTCCCGGCCCTGCTGATGTACTCCTTGTAATATTTCAAAATCCGGTTTCTAAAACCAACCGTCTCCTCATAGGGAGGAATTCCTCCATATTCCTGTACACGATGGGGCCCGGCGTTATAGGAGGCCAGGGCCAAGCTTATATCGCCCCGCTGCTTCTTCATTAATTCCGCAAAGTAGTTCAATCCATACTCAATGGCCTTGGCCGGAGCGAGACGTTCATCCGTCCTGTCTTCCAGCAACTCCTTTTTGTATCTATTGAACAATTCTTCCCTTTGCTCACCCAGTTCAAGGGATTCCTGCATCAGGGAACGAGCCTCTTTAGCGTGCCACAGCTTGGCTTCTTCGGTTATTTTAAAAAGCGCGGATATGGCCTCTCTTTTCATTTCCTTCTCCTGTTTCAGGAGTGATTGGGCATCATTTAAGTACCCAGGCATATAGATATTATCCATTCCTATCCCCTTGGCCGTTGACGGCATTATCTGGGTCAGTCCGGCCGCTCCCACATAAGAAACAGCCAGCGGATCAAAATGAGACTCTTGTTTAATGAGTGCTGCAAAAAGCAGGGGGTCTATATCATATATATTCTCACGGCACCTTTTTGTTGCCGTCTCCAACAGGGGTACAAGATCGGATAATTCAGGTCCCAGCACGGCCTTCCAATTATCATTCAACCCCTTGTATCTGTAGGCCATGTCCCTCTCAAGATCAAACATCCCCGGCTCTTGTTCTGAGCCTTGTTCCACGAACATGTTGAACACATAATTGACAAAGGGGACATTCTCGGGTGTCAATGGGAAATCCTCTCCCTTAATACCCCGGCATATATTATAGAAATAGCCCAGTGCATCCCTGAGGTTGTTATCCGCCTTATCCAGGCTCTCTTCCCACAACCTCGCAAGCAGTTCTTCACAAACAGCGTTATCGAGCCTGTCATCAATCCCGGGGTTTAAAACAGCCCTGTAACTCAATAGCTTCTCCCGGGCCTTCCGGGAGTTCTTCTTGAAAAGCATAAAATTATCCGCAATACTCTCAGCGTAATATCCCCTATATTTTTCTTTTTGCCGGGTGGACATGGCCCTCTTGGCCCTTTCCAGGGCCTTATCCGCCTCCTTGAATAACCGCACGGCATCCTTGTAATCATCATTAATAAAGGCCTTGATACCCAATGAGTTCGCGACATCCGGTTTTATTCCCAATATGCCCTCCTCGCCCCTGTAGGAATCATCCTCAAGATGTTTTTCAATAGCCCTTAGATTAAATTCAATGATAGACCTTTTAAGCACATGGTTGGGTGTTGCCGCGGAGTGCGATATGATGAGCACCCAGCATAATACCGGACATAATAATAACCCGAGACAAATTCTAAGGCCTGTTCTTGAAATGGAAGGGGATTGGTTCATGACTGTTTCAGTATTTCCGGGGTGTCGAAATCCTTTACGCTATTCCTGCTACCGGATCGAGTCCGGCACAAGCTACGCCCATCTCCCCCTGAAAAGAGATGGTTGATGATGTGGTGTAATCCATCAGAAAAAACGGCGGAAAGGATCCGCCGTCCATGCAGTAATGTTCAATGACCCGGAATAGCCGTAAACAAACCAGGTCATTGTCTGGAATTATATAACTGTATAATCTTATCGGTGATATCAATTGCGTCGTCGAAGGTTACGACCCCTGTCTTTTCCAGGATAAGCGTGAAACCCTCTTCTTCGGAATATTCGCTTACCACCTCATATATCTCCGTTAAGAGCTCCTGGCCTAATTCATTATCCCTCGTTTTAAGGTCCTGTTCTATATCATTCTTCATGCGGTTGAGCTCCTTGATCTCTTGTGACAGCTTTCCCTGCTTCTCTGTCAGGACCGACACACTCATATTACTTCCTTTTGTGTTCAGCTCTTCCTGCAGGGCCTGGGCTTCCTTCTGTTTAGCAAGGTAGGCACTTCGTTTTTCCTCCACCTCTTTTGCAAACTGGGCATGGGCCGTTATTGCCGCTTTGGATTCCGTCATGATCCTCTGGGTGTCGATCACACCCAGCTTTATGTCAGCGGCGTAAGCTGAATTGATAGAAACAACACTCATAAAAAAAATAGAAAAAACAACTGCTGATATCTTCTTCATAATTATGTTCCCTTCTGTTATCTTATTGGTATCAAATAAAGATATTTGTTCCGGGATGATTCATCTTCGAAATACTGCCCCTGTACACCTATATTCTCCTACTCTATAAGCATGAATTTGTCAAGATGTGCGTAAGCTCCTGATCAACCCTTAAGAAATCATCACGACTTATGCATTGCTGGTGTCCGTGGCCAAGCGCCGTTCTCTTGATATCCGAACTAGACTTAGAACAAAATACTATTTTACTATATCATACATTTTTATGATCTTATCAGTAATATCGATCGCGTCGTCAGAAGCCACAATCATCCTCTTATTGTGGATAATGGTATATTTCTCTTTCTTAGAATACTCCTGCACTACCTCTGATATCTCCTTGAGAAGGCCTTGGGTCAATTCGTTTTCCTTTTTCTTTAATTCCTCTTCCAGGTCACTTTTAAGGCGATTCAACTCCTTGACCTCCCGGGAAAGCTGTTCGGACTTCTCCTTCCTGACCGATGCCGCCATTTCACTTGCACTCTTTCTTAATTCCTCCTGCAGATCCTGGGCCTCCTTCTGCTTTGTATTAAGGACTTCCCTCTTTTCCTGAACTTCTCTAAGGAAGACAGCCCTGGCACTCTGCGCGGCCTTGGATTCTGCCATGATTCTCTGGATATCAATCACACCGATCTTCACATCTGCAGAGTAAACCGGCCCGACGAGGAATGTAAAACCAGCGAACATAAGCAAAAGTCCGGCAAACAATGATTTCTTCATAATAAAATTCCTTTCCGTGGTATTATCAAAGAAATTGATAGTCTATTGCCAAGCCGATAAAACTTGAACTGTAATTAAAACAAGCAAATAACTATTACACCCTTAATAAATAAAATATCATACCATTTGTCAAGCAATATCTGATTCTTACATCCTCCATAATACGAAGATAAAACAAGAAAGCTCGCGTAATTAAATTCTTGTGAAAATTGTTAAACAAATATAAATTATCAAATATAATCTATGATCGAATTATTCATTTGCCATATAATTAATATCCTAAAAAAATGATTTTCAAATATCTTTAATTTAATATGACAAATAATATCTTCCTATCTATTGTCATTCCCATAAAAGATGAAGCTAGAAATATTGAACCATTAGCTGAAGAATTAACAATTACATTTAACCAAAAACCCTGGACATGGGAATGCATATGGGTGGATGACGGCTCTACCGATGAAAGCCTTTCTGTTTTAGATCGTTTACATCGAGAAGACCCTCGCCATCGTTTTTTATCATTTCACAGGCACGCAGGTCAATCAGCAGCCTTATGGGCCGGGTTTAAGGAAGCAAGAGGCAATCTAATCGCAACTTTAGATGGGGACGGCCAGAATGACCCCTCCGATCTCCCCCGGCTAATAGATATGATATATCCCGGTGGGTGGGATATGATCCAGGGTTACCGTTACAATCGCCGGGATACTCCTGTGCGTAAACTCGCGTCATATATTGCCAACACCTTCCGCAATTGGGTTACCGGTAAAACAGTAAGGGATGTCGGATGTTCGACCCGGGTATTCAGGCGGGAATGTGTCGAATGCCTGCCACAATATAAAGGCATGCATAGATTTCTGCCCACTTTCTTAACTATGCAAGGATATAAGATCGCCGAGGTTCCGGTAAATCACCGTCCTCGTATACATGGGAAGACAAAATATAATATTAATAACCGGCTCTGGATCGGACTGGTAGATACATTAGGTGTTTTATGGCTAAAAAAAAGGTATTTTCATTATAAGATATCTAAAAGATCCGGGTAGGGGCTATATAAACTATTTTGAAATATTAATCGGAGCAAAATGATGAATATCGGTTTATTAGTGCTTGGTTTTACCGCACAGATACTATTTTCCGCAAGATTCGTGGTCCAGTGGATCGCGAGTGAACGGGCTAAAAAAAGCGTGATTCCCGTTTCTTTCTGGTTTTTAAGCCTTATTGGAGGGGGGCTTCTCCTGATCTACTCGATTGGGCGTAAAGATCCTGTTTTCATAGTCGGTCAATCCGCCGGCGTCCTTATCTATTCAAGGAACCTGTATTTTATATTTAAGGGCAAGTATCTAAGCAAGGCTATCCCAACAAAATGATTCAGCGAATTTGAAGAAGAGATAAAAAAATTGGACATCAAAATAACTGATCGTAGGACATCCATTATTCTTATCCTATTATTTATGGCAAGCTTGACATTAAGGATTCCAGGGCTTCTGGAAAGTCTCTGGTATGACGAAGTTTATAGAACCTCTCTAATTCTGAATAAAGAAACTATTATGAGAGTGTTATTTCATGATGTTCATAACTTTTTATATAATGGAATAATGTATTTGTGGATAAATATTTTCGGTGATTCCGGAATAAGTATCAGAATCCCTTCTCTTATATTTGGATATGCATCACTCATTATTATTTACTTGTGGAGCTACAGGAGACTGGGACCTAAGATTGCATGGGGAGTACTAATCTGGGTTCTTATTTCACCCTTTCATATATGGTATTCAACAGAAGCAAAAAATAATGCAGCTGTAATCTTTTTTACGGTTTTGATATTTGTCAGCTATGTCAATCTCATTGAGAAACCTGAATGGAAGTGGGTTATTGCTGCAACAATTTCAGGAGTTCTGGGCATTGCCACTGACTTTCTCCTTCTGCTACCACTACTTTCGATCCTGATAATGGTTATTATAAATCTTGTAAATGATTTTTCAGGAGATAGACTGAAAAAAGTCCTGACCGCTTTTCTTTTAAACGCGATCCTGATATCGCCCCTGTTCTTCTTTAAGATTTCCCGCACAGAGGAGATGCTTCGCACATACCTGAAATCATTTACATTAGAAGAGCTTTACCTGCTTCTCTGCAATTTCCTCCCAAATGGCAACGCAATCCTGAATATCCATATATACGGGGGACTGGCCAGCTTTCACGGGCTTTATGGATGGACATTCCTGATCATTTCCAGTCTGATATTTACCATTGTTTTATTAAGGGGCTTACATTCATTTATTAAATCCAAAACAGGAAATTTCATAAATATAGCTTTTGTGGTTCCTATTATTATTATGTTCCTCATGACATGGTATATGTCTTCATGGTATGAAGGAGAGAGGCATGATATATATCTTGAAAGAACTTTAGGATCAATACTGCTCTACTTTTACGCTTTGATCATATTCTGCGGGGCATATAGCATAAGATCCTTAAAGCTTAGATATGGAATATTGACTGCTATATTTGCCATTACTATTAGTGGCTCGGTATGTATGTTGACTATAAATGAAGATAAATGGTCAATATGGTTGCCGAATCCGGACTGGCGTGCTTTTTCGTATGACGTTAGACAGGAACTCGAAGGCGGTATAGTATTCACCAGCTGTCCATCTCTCGCAATGAAGTATTATTTGGAAGAGCAGGCTGACCTGGCAACCCCCATGCAAGTAGATCCATCAGGTAGCCTGGACAATATCAGGGCCTATATTGAAAAAGAGTTTCAACAACGTTCTGTTACAGAGCCTGAATATTTCTATATAGCGATCAACAAATATTGGGACCCCTACAAGGTCCAATATATAAATAGCAAGGTCATAAGGTGGATATACCCATTGCTGGAGGAAAGGCATTATCTTGCCTTGGATGTATATAAATATGGTCTTCCCGGCTAAAATCATTTTATCGAATTCAAAAGTTTATGCGTGAAGATTATGGGGTATCTATATATCTGTGTATGCGATGGAAAAGGAAATGATTTCAGTAATCATACCGGTCCATAACGGTGGAGAGAACTTCCGCAGGTGTCTTGTAAGCCTTTCCGAATGTGCGACTCAACCTGATGAGATCATAGTTGTGGCGGACGGTGAGTCAGACGGATCATGGCGTATGGCGGAAGACTTTAATGCAGATATATTGAAAATTCCAACGCCTGGTGGTCCTGCAAAAGCCAGAAATACTGGTGCGCGAAAGGCCAAAGGAGATATACTGTTTTTTGTGGATGCCGACGTTACAATTGATAAAGATGCTATAATACATGTTATTGAAGCCTTTGAGCGGGATTCTGATTTGGCCGCCGTTTTCGGTTCCTACGATGATGAGCCCTTTGAGACCAACTTCCTTTCACAGTATAAGAACCTTTTTCACCATTACGTTCACCAGACATCCAATCCGGAGGCCTCTACCTTCTGGGGCGCCTGCGGTGCCATACGGCGGGATATATTCCTAAAGGCGGGAGGCTTTGACGAGAGCTTCCGCCGACCCTCCATAGAAGACATAGAACTGGGTTACAGACTCAAAGAAGCCGGTTACAAGATAAGTCTGTTGAAAGATCTAAAGGTAAAACACCTTAAATACTGGGGCCCATTGTCTCTTTTAAGGGCAGACCTTTTTTATCGTGCCATCCCCTGGACCAGTCTTATCCTTAAAGAAGGTAAATTCCTGGATGATCTAAATCTGAAAATATCAAACCGTATAAGTGTAGCTTCCATTTTTATCTTGATTATTACTTTAGCAACCTCATTATACATGCCATGGCTGATGCTGATTGCTTTTTTTATATTCATGCTGCTATTATTTCTTAACAGGGATCTATACATGTTCTTTAATAAAAAGCGTGATTTTGTTTTTATGCTAAAAACAATACCATGGCATTGGTTATACTTTTTCTATTCAGGACTCGGATTTTTGATCGGGTTCACTGATTATTATGTAAAAAGACTAAAGGGAGAAAAGAGAAAACAGTAGAGAGGAAAGAGCGCGAAAGATCGAACTTATGAATGATAAACCAGTTATCATAATAGGGGCCGGCCCCGCCGGCCTGACCGCTGCATATGAATTCATCAAGCTGGGAACTCAGCCCATTGTCATAGAAAAGGCTGATAAGGTAGGAGGAATTTCCCGAACAGAATCCTACAAAGGCTATTACTTCGATATGGGAGGGCACCGTTTCTTCAGCAAGATCGAAAAAATTAATCGCCTGTGGCAGGAGATGCTAAGAGAGGATCTTATCAACGTCTCTCGTATATCCCATATCTATTACAAGGGCCACTTTTTCAATTATCCCCTCGAAATCTCCAATGCGCTCTTTAATCTCGGCATAATAGAAAGTCTCTTGATACCTCTAAGTTACATCAAAGCACAGATACAACCCTATCCTAAAGAGGAAACCTTTGAACAATGGGTGTCCAACCGTTTCGGCCGGCGTCTTTATGAGAAATTCTTCAAGACATACACGGAAAAGGTATGGGGCATACCCTGCGGAGAGATAAGGGCCGACTGGGCCTCTCAGCGCATCAAGGGACTATCACTTATGGCCGCCCTGATAAACTCTCTTCTGGACATCCAAAAGGCCAAGACCTTGATCAATGAATTCCACTATCCTTTAAAAGGTCCGGGGATGATGTGGAAGCGCTTTAACGAGTATGTTGAAGAAAGGGGCGGCCAGGTACTGCTCAATTGGGAGGTAACAGGTCTGAGGCATGAAAACGGATCAATAGTAAGTATTGAATATATGAATGACGATAAGATCAAGGAGCTAGCGGTAAGCCACGTGGTTTCAAGCATTCCTTTGCCTGCTCTCGTGTCTACGCTGAAGCCCGGGCCCCCGGAAAAAGTGACCTCAGCGGCCGCAAGCCTATCCTATCGAGCCTTTATTATCGTTGTGCTTATTGTGGATAAAAAGGACATCTTTCCTGATCAGTGGATATATATCCACAGCTCTGATGTCAGGGTTGGTCGCATCCAGAATTTCAAGAACTGGAGCGTGGCCATGGTCCCGGATCCCGATAAGACCAGCATCGGGATGGAATATTTCTGTAATGAAGGTGATGAAATTTGGGGCATGAGCGATGAAGATCTTGCAGAGATCGCCTCTGGAGAATTGTCACATATAGGATTGGTAGAGAAAAATGATATCCTTGATAGTTACGTGGTACGCCAGCCAAATGCCTATCCGGTTTATGATGAGGGATATAAAGAGAACCTGGGTGTTATCAAGGAATATCTTGCCGGTATTAGCAATCTCCACACCATCGGCCGGGGAGGAACTCACCGGTACAATAACATGGATCACTCAATGCTGACTGGCATACTGGCGGTTCAGAACTATTCAGGTGCGCAGCATGATTTATGGAATGTGAACGAAGAGGAGGAATATCTGGAAGAGGATAAAAGAGTTATCGACAGGAGAGATGTCATTGAACAAATTCTTGGACGAACATTCGCTAAGATGGATAAACTGGCCTTTGCAACCGCTTTAGGATCGGTATCTGGCCTGCTGGTTTTCCTGGCAACGATCTGGCTGGTTATAAAGGGCGGGGAGGTTATAGGCCCAAATCTGCGGCTCCTTTCTCAATATTTTGCCGGCTATACGGTAACATTAAAAGGCTCCTTCATCGCCTTGGCATACACCTTTTTCTGGGGCTTTCTATTCGGCTGGCTGTTTGCCTATCTGAGGAACCTTGCTTTCGGGTTATATGTTTTCTGGGTCAGGGAAAAAACCGAGATACTGACGCTCAAAGATTTCTTTGATTATATATAAGGATCAGCTCCAAGTTAGTCAATCGATGATCAGGATTCAAGGGTTCTAGGAGTCAAGGATTCAAGTGAAATACTTTATGATCAAAGGATCATTATCTCCTCCCCTCTTAGGGGAGGATTAAGGTGGGGTCTCGGTTGATCTTTGAAGACCCCCTCCTGGCCTCCCCCTAAGAGTGGGAGGAATGACGGGGCGCTCTGCAACAATCAATAACCAGATTCGCCTGAAATCGGTGGGTTTTAATATCCACGAAAGGGATACTATTTTAAGCATTATAAGAGGAATGAAAAAATGGAGATAAAAAACCAAGGCGAGTTAGAGGAAGAGGAAAAGCTCCTGAAAGGAACCCTGTTGTTGAACGCTAAGGCGTTTGGACTTGTCCTCGGTCTTTTGACCGGCCTAGTCATATTCATAGCTACGAATTGGCTTGTACTAAAAGGTGGTGATCAGGTTGGTCCTCATTTAAGGCTTCTTAGCCAGTACTTTATCGGGTACAGGGTTACCTTTGTCGGCAGCCTTATAGGTTTTGCCTATGGATTTGCCCTAGGAACTTTAAGTGGAGCGTTTATCGGTTGGGTCTATAATAAGATTGCTGCTTTAAGAGATTAAAAGAGATTAGTGTTATTTAATAGGTAAATAATGCTCCGGGGATTAGAAATAAATCATAAAAATCATATCCTTTTTGGCGGCTGTGATGTGGTTGATCTGGCAGGCGAGTATGGAACGCCTCTCTACCTGGTCGATGAGGACAGGGTTCACTCTAATTACCATAGATTTATTACCGCCTTTAAGAGATATTATCAGGGTGTTAAAGTCTTTTATTCCTTTAAAACGAACTGTGTGCCAGCGGTTCTCAAGATACTCCAAGAAGACGGCTGCGGTGCGGAGGTCGTCTCACCATATGAGTTTTGGTTAGCCCACCGACTTGAAACAGAGCCGTCCGACATAATCTACAATGGTGTTAATAAATCAGAAGAGGATTTGAGAACCGCCATCCAAAAAGGTGTAGGTTTGATCAATCTTGATTCCTTAAATGAACTCGGAAGGCTTAAGAGGGTTGCTGGTGAACTGAGGAAAAGAGTGAATGTAGGAGTAAGAATCCATCTGCAGAACGGGTGGAGACAATTCGGGGTTCAGAAGAACGGAGATAATGTCATCTCGGCCTTCGGGGAAATGAAGGAATCTGATTTTCTGGATCCATATTGTCTGCATGTTCACATCGGGACAGGGATAAGGGGAATAGGCCCCTTTAGAAAAGTGATTAAAAAAATATGCATATTAATGAAAGAATTAAAAGATAAAACAGGGCTGGAACTAAAATATCTTGATCTGGGTGGTGGATTCGGGATACCCACAGTCAAAACATTTTCTATTTTTGAAATGGCTTTCTATAAAATTTTCGATATCCCCCCAAAAGCGCCTGATATCAAGAAATGTCCTTCGATCGAATCTTTTGGGAAGGCTATTTCCGAGTGCCTGATTGCAGATTTAGAGCGATATGGGCTGAAAAAACCTATATTGATCCTCGAGCCAGGACGTGCGATAACTAGTGATGCCCAAGTCCTTTTAATTACAGTAGGTGATATAAAAAAAAGGAGCGATGGATCGAAATTCGCAATAACAGATGGCGGGATGCAGAATATAGCTTTTCCCCTTTCTTATGAATATCACGAGTGTCTTCTGGCCAACAAATGTAGCGCAAAGAGCGAGGACAGATATTATGTAACAGGCCCTTTATGTTCCCCTGAAGACCTTCTATATAGAAACTGGAGATTGCCGGATTTAAAGTCCGGGGATATCCTGGTTATAATGGATGCAGGGGCCTATTTCACTTCATTCTCAAATAATTTCTCCTTTTCCAGACCGGCAATAGTTTCAACTCAGGCCGGTTTCCATAAAATAGTACGGGAAAGGGAAAATTTTAACAACATGATAGGATTAGATAAAATTTAATACGCATATTAAGATCTATGGCTGGAACTGAAGAAAAAAGGAAAAAGACTAAAAAAAAATCAAAGAACCAGATTATTGCGAGCCGGATCGCAGGATTCTTCGGGCTAGGTTTCTACAATCTTTATTATGTTGAAAAAAACCTCTTAAATGATATTGAAATATTTGAATCGCGGATAGAAGTAGAAATTCGAAAGGCTACTGATAAAGATATCCACCAAATATTAAAGCAATTAGATCATAAAGACAGGAAAAATTTTGAATACAATATTGCGATTGAAAGCACCTGTTATATAGCAGCACATAAAAACAAAATCGCCGGTTACTCGTGGGCTAATCTCAAATATATCTATATTGACGGGATGAAGGTGGCTGAATTGCCGGCAAAAGGATCATATCATGCGGACACTTATGTGTTCCCTGAATTCAGGGGCAATAAGATATTACTAAAACTGGTCAGTTCGGTTTATGCTGATCTGAAAAAAGCAGGCTGTATTTTTACAGGTACTATAATCACAAAAAACAACGCCGCGTCAATTGCAACTACTAAAAAATTTCATGTAAAATTTCAAACTACCCGTATACTTAGACTTCCCGGGCCAAAATCGCTTTTTATTGGCAAACGGTTTTTAATAGGTGTAGCCTCTGATTTTTGCGACACATCAATGTAAATTCCTATTGGCTGAAGCCGATAACTTTAGGGGCCGTTGAATCCTAATCATCGGTCTACCAATTTGCAGATGATTTAACAAAATGAAGATATTACTTATTCATGATTATGCGATGAAAGGTTATGGCTCGGAGCTTCAAATGCTGGCGTTACGGGATGGATTGCGTAGACGTGGTCATGATGTCCGTATCTTTGCTAGCAATGCCCGACTCGTTCAAGAAGGCGATATTCTGGCTGATTACCAATGTATCGGCATATTATCACGCTTTCTGACGTTACTTCAAACGGCAAATCCATGGGCCTATTGGAAGCTTCGAAAGGTCCTGCATGAATTTAGACCTGATGTTGTCCATTCAAGGACATTTCTCACACAACTTTCACCATTAATCTTACCTTTACTGAAAAACATCCCGAGTATGTACCATGTTGAAATATTACGACCTGTTTGTCCGATTAACTCAAAAGTGCTACCCGATCGCTCAATTTGCAGGTTTAGAGCAGGCATCGCCTGTTATCACCATGGGTGTCTGCCCCTCCGTTCATTATTACCCCAGATGCTGGCGTTATGGCTCTGGAGAAAGTGGCGTGGCAACTTTGATAGGTTTATTGCAATCAGTCATAGCGTTCGGCAATACCTCCTTGATGATGGAATCGAATCTGTCGAGACCATATGGGAACCCGTTTCTGCCAGACCACCCCGTCCTTCCCTTTTATCACCTCCAACCGTTGCATTTGCCGGCCGCCTTGTCTGGGAAAAAGGTGTCGATGTCTTACTAAAGTCCTTTAAAAAGCTCTTGATTTATATCCCTGAAGCCAGGCTTATCTTGGTTGGAGAAGGAAAACAGCGAAGTTCTCTCATAAAACTTATCTCTGATCTTAGGATCTCTTCCCATGTCACCATGACTGGATATCTGCCCCGATCGGAAATGGAGATCCTTTTTGATTCGGCATGGGTGCAAGTTGTTCCTTCCATCTGGGTTGAGGCCTTCGGTTGTGTAACCGCGGAAGCCATGATTCGCGGTACTGCCGTAGTAGCAAGTCGTATTGGGGGCCTAGCAGAGATTGTCCAGCATGGTAAAACTGGCCTGCTAGTCCCCCCAAAAGATGTCGATGCCCTTACCGGGGCATTGAACCAGATATTACAGAATCGTGAACTTGCGGAACAAATGGGAAGAGAGGGACGAAAATATGCACTGAAGCATTTTAACTATGAAGAGTTCCTGGATAAAATTTTACTATTATATGAGTCAATGCTGTCCAAGAAAAAGTAACGATCCCTTCACAGCATGATTCTATTTTAATCATCAAAAGAGTTATCATCCTAATGATTAATGAAGTCCGATACTGGGATTCTATCTCTAAAACATTGAAAAAGGACAGGGCTGATTTCTTATGGCGCTCTCATAGCGACACCGTTAATACTGCTTTACTGGATAGATGGCTGCCACCTGAGAAAACAGGGCAGTTACTCAAAACAGACCTTTTTGATGAAGTGGCATCCAAAGGTATGTATCTTTTTCTTAGGGGAAAAGCAGAAAATATCATTGGAATGGATATATCTCCCTTGATCGTAACAGCAGCCCGAAACTCCTATAATGACCTCCAAGGAACTGTCACAGATATACGATGCCTTCCTTTTCACGGAAACAGGTTTAATACAATCGTTTCCATATCAACCCTTGACCATTTCAGCTCAGAGATGGAGATAATTAACAGCCTACGCGAGCTACATAGAGTGTTGCGAATCAAGGGCCAGCTGATCATTACTCTTGACAATCTAGCAAATCCCATCGTTTTCCTGCGAAGCATACTTCCATTTCGATTTTTATTTCGTTCAGCGATTGTTCCCTATTATGTGGGAAAATCTCTTACACCACAACGTCTGGTACATATACTGAAGCAGTTGGACTTTAATATTTTAGAAACCACTGCGATTATGCATTGTCCCAGAGTCTTAGTGGTTGCATTATCTCGTTTCCTTGAAAAGACAGCATCTCCGCCCACTATAAGAGGGTTTTTAAAAATCCTTATATCATTTGAGAGGTTATCATATTGGCCCACCCGCTATCTAACCGGTTATTTTACGGCTATTAGGGCAATTAAACGGTAATCACAAATAAGAATTTCTCAGACCAATAACGTTTTATAACTTTTTCTGGCAATTCGGTTAAAAGCATATTGTATTTTCTTAATTATTTATTTATATCATGTGAGATGCAACTAGAAAGCAGGCATAAATATAAAAGAGGGACCCTCCCCAATTTGGTAATAATCGGAGCTGGAAAATGCGGTACGACAAGTCTGCATTATTATCTCGGGCTTCATCCCTCAATATTTATGTCAAAAGAAAAAGAGCTGAATTTTTTCGCTGTTGATCGGCAATGGAATAAAGGTATTGATTGGTATAAGTCAAATTTTACGGGCAATACGAAGATTTTTGGCGAATCTTCACCTTCTTATACAGCATACCCTCTTATAAGAGATGTTCCTAAAAAAATGCACTCGGTAATTCCGGATGCCAAGCTGATATACAGCATCCGAGACCCGATTGAACGGATCATTTCCCATTATGTTCAAAACTATACAATAGGCTTGGAAAATAGAAAGATTGAAAACGCTTTGAGCCAACTTGACCATAACCCTTATGTTTTAAGAAGCATGTACTTCACTCAATTAGAACAGTATTTGGCCTTTTTCCGAAAATCCAATATCCTGATAATCACCTTAGAGGATCTGAATAATCAACGGATTCAAACCCTGCGGAGAGTATTTAGGTTCCTCGATGTTGATGAGGATTTTTATTCCCCTAAGTTCCAAATAATAAAGCATGACTCCAAAGAAAAAGGACGCAAAAACCGGATAGGTCTGTTCTTAAAAAGAATGTCCGAAACAAATTTTGCAAAGATTTTTTCAACACATATGAGAATGAACATTGGAAAAATACTTTACAGACCATTCTCGACCAGTTTTGAAAGGCCTGTACTGACCGATGAAATAAAAAATAGATTAGGTAAACATTTAGAAGATGACATTTGTCGTTTAAGAAAATATACCGGCCTCGATTTCAAAGACTGGAGTGTGTAGTCAATTGCTTACAATGCCTTCTGAAAAGCATTTCATAAAAGGAAACCTGCCGAATTTGATCATAATTGGAGCACCGAAATGTGGCACAACGAGTCTATATTATTATCTCGGGCTTCATCCTCAAATATATATGTCTAGAGAGAAGGAGCTGAATTTTTTTATAGAGGAGGCTAACTGGAAGCGAGGGGTTCATTGGTACAAGTCAAATTTTACAGGCAAAGAGAAAATTCATGGTGAAGCATCACCGAATTACACGAACTATCCTTTTTTTAGCAGTGTACCACTTAGAATGCATTCCATTGTACCAAAGGCCAAATTAATCTATATCGTTAGAGATCCGATTGAACGCATCATTTCCCATTACGTTCACAGGTATGCGGAAAAGAAAGAACATCGGACAATAGAGGATGCTCTGAGCAATTTTGAGAATAATCCCTATATACACTGCAGCATGTACTACATGCAATTAGAGCAATATCTAAGAATTTTTTCTAAACCCAATATTTTGATTTTGACTACTGAAGACCTGCATATTAATCGCCGTAAAACTCTACAAGAAATATTTGATTTCCTGAATATCGATAGATCTTTTTTCTCTTATAAATTCCTTTTTACTTGGCACAAGTCCAAATATAAAAGGCAAGAAACACGAAGTTGGTCGAATTTTAAAAAAAACTATCTGATGAGATATATCCAGATGTTCCCTTTTGAATTGCAAGGAGTTCTTAAAAAGTTGCCCTATCTTTTATTCTCACGTGAAATAAAGCGCCCCAAACTAAGTGAAGGTCTACGGCATGAGTTAATCAAATTCTTAAAGACAGACATTAATTATCTCAGAAAACACACCGGCCATGATTTTAAAGATTGGTGTTTATAAATACTTATTATATTGATTCATGGAATTCTTCCATGAACAAAAATCGACTTAACTCATGAAAGAATATGACTTATCCTTCAAAAAGCACCAGTCGCCACTTAATGACCGGAACCATAAGAATCTTTTTGGCCGAATCGTTAATCATACCGACCGGATTTATCACAGCTGTTTATCTCGCTCGAAAGCTCGGGCCTATTGATTATGGTTTGTTCGCCCTGGCATCAGTCTTTATCCTCTGGATTGAATGGCTAAATGCTGCGTTATTCTCCCATACAACCATAAAGTTTGTGGGAGAAGCCAAAGACTGGAAGCCGATCGGTATCACTGTTATACAACTGCATCTTATTTCCGGTATCGGCATTGCTATATTAATCTGGTTCCTCTCATCTCCACTTGCAGGAATATTCAACGAGCCAAGCATGGCTAATTACCTGAAGCTCTATGCGGTCGATATACCTATATTCAGCCTGGCCCGAGCCAATTGCAATATTCTTATTGGAACCGGTCGTTTCAAAGAACGAGCCAGGATAACTGTAGGTCGAAGGATTGCAAGGCTTTTATTTATCATAATGTTTGTGGAGATGGGACTATCCGTTAACGGGGCCATCATTGCAATTATCGGTGCTTCGGTAGTTGAACTGGCTATCAGCAGGCTATACATCAGCCTTCCATTATTTTGCCGATCTTCATTCGCAATACAAAAACTACTGGGTTTTGCTACGCCTCTATTTCTATCCGGGCTGTGCTTAAATATAATCAGGCTTGACCTTTTCGCCTTAAAAGTGCTGGGAGGTACGGCAGCCCTCGTAGGTTTCTATGGTGCGGCCAGAAACCTCTCTATACCTCTTTACCTTTTTTCAGGCTCCCTTGCACAGCCTTTACTTTCAACCCTCAGTAGCTTAATCAGCAATGGAGACGATCGCAAGGCAAAGGATATAGCCACGACTTCCATGCGTTCTATCGTGTGGATTATGCCATTGATAGCCATGTGTGTAGGGGCATCCCGTGAACTTATCCTTTTAATCTTCGGAGAAAGATATCTGCCAGCAAGTACTACTTTTTCATTTCTCATAATCGCGGCTTTAGGGCTTATTACAATCAATATATGCAAGGCTATTCTTACTGCTTTAGGAAAGCCCGGTTGGACGTTTATACTTACCGGCCCCATGGTTCCTGTAGCGTTGATCGGACATCTGATATTAATACCCTCACTCGGCGGAGTGGGCGCGGCAATGGTAACCGCAATAGTAATGTGTTTAGGGGCTCTCATATCATTATATACGGTCTTCAGGATATGGAATGTTTTTCCTCCCTATAAAACAATTATTAGGGGTGCTATATGCACAATTATTGCCTTTGCTATCGCAGCTATATGGCAGACAGGAGGTTTTATGTTAATTCTAAAGCTTGTGATTGTTGTGTTTATAATTCTAATGATTTTTTATCTTTTAGGTGAGTTTACAAAAAATGAGATACATATGATCCGATCTATATTACATCGAAAAACAGTATCAAACACGCCAAAGGGGACGACTTATGAAAATTGAAAGCCTTTTTCTTTCTGTTATTATTCCTACTTATAACCGTCCCGAGCAACTTGTTAATTGCCTTCAAGCCCTCTCACGATTAGATTTCCCCGGAGAAAGGTTTGAAGTAATAGTTGTAGATGATGGCGGAGGATACTCCCTCAAGGCCCTTCTGGAACCTTTTCACAGCCTAATTGATTTGAAAATCCTTAAAGCTAAACATGGCGGTCCCGCAAGCGCACGCAACATTGGCACATCAATCGCAAAGGGAGATTATCTGGTCTTTACCGATGATGATTGTGAGCCATCTCCTCATTGGTTGAAGAATATCTCGGCCCTTTTTTTGAAAAGGCCCGATAATGCGATCGGGGGAAAAACAATCAACGGACTACCGGATAACATCTATGCAGCTACCAGTCAATTGCTTATTAGTTATCTTTACGAATATTATAAAGCAGTTACTGATTACAGGCGCTTTTTTACTTCAAACAATCTTGCGGTTCCTGCAGATGGTTTTCACGCCATTGGTGGTTTCGATGAAAAGACATTTTATCACGCCGCGGGGGAAGACCGAGATTTCTGTTATCGATGGCTGCAACAAGGGTTTCCAATGATATATGATCCGAACATTATCATTTACCACTCACATAGGTTAAATCTCTTAACCTTCCTGAAACAGCACCTTAATTATGGCCGCGGTGCCTTCAGGTTTCATCATTCTCGTAAACGTCTCAACAGTGAACCCATGACAATCGAGCCCATTTCTTTTTACATAAACATGTTAAGGTTTCCTTATACGGACGCACAAGGTAAAAGATTATTGCAGATTCAAATGCTGCTTATTTTATCCCAGGTTTTAAATACATTGGGGTATTTTATTGAGAAATTTAATTTTAGGCATATCTCTTATCTTTAACTTTTATAGAACATATTCTATAAAGATCTCTGTGACAAGTTGACATTATTAGGATACATATTCTGTCATAATGGTATCGTTCTTGTTTTAGTTAAATCGGATCCAATACCTTCCATGGTGATTATATGAAGAAGTTTTTTATTACCTGCGTTGGTTGTACCAGAAGAAAATTGGATTGTGAGAGAATAAAACACTATCTTATTGCAAATGGGATGAGGATGGTGACGTCTCCTGAAGAAGCTGACTACCTTCTCATGTCCACATGCGGACTCAGCAAATACCATGAGGATGAATCAGTAAGAAGGATCCTGGATTTAAAGGGTATGGACGGAGAATCAATAGTTTATGGTTGTCTGCCGTTAATGAACACCGAAAAAGTAGCCAGCGTGTTTAACGGAAGAATAATCAATACCAGAGATATAGATTCTATAGAGACATTTTTTCCTGATTTCAAAATCAATTTCAAGAATATTTCTGACGCAAACAAAGAATATAAAGAACCCTATCAGGTAGAACATACAGGCTTAAAACACAGGCTTAAAGAGAGAATCAAGAAATTTGATCTGCTGTACCCCTGCATATTTTTTAACATTATTGTTTTCTTTCTTGAAAAATGTAGAACAGGTATCAACAAGTTGATTCCCGCTGTTTTCCCCACTCCTCTTGTTTTAAATCCCCCGGTGTTCGTCGTAGATCCGAAAGACAATTTCATGCTTCGAATTTCATCGGGATGCATGGGGAACTGCAGCTACTGCAATATTAAAAAAGCAATCGGAAAATTAAGGAGCAAACCTATCTCTCGGATACTTGAAGAGGTTAAAAACGGATTATCTAACAACCACTATAGATATAACATCATATCCAGTGACACTGGTAGTTATGGTAAAGACATAGGAACAACACTTCCTGAACTCCTGAAGGCGATTTTAGATGAGGATGAAAGAATTACAATCGACTTTATTCAGGATTTCCATCCAATGTGGATATGTAAATACAAGTTTGAACTCATTGAATTAATAAAAACTAAGAGGATCAAAAGCATACTGGCTCCGGTACAATCCGGTAATGAGAGGATACTGGAGTTAATGAACAGGAAAACAGACATTAAAGTATTTAAGGGTGTAATAAAGGATATGAAGAAGGTGTTTCAGCGCTTAAGGCTCAGAACTCAGGTGATTGTAGGGTTTCCAACAGAAACCGAGAATGATTTCGAAGACACCATAACACTTGTTGAAGAGTGCGGACTTGATGAGGTAGACATATTCCAATATGTGGAAAGAAATAATATGACCTCATCTAAAATCTTTCCAAAAGTTCCTAATGAGGTCATCTATGATAGAATCAGGAAAATAAAGACATACCTTCCAATGAGAACAATAACACATGCCATCGGAGACTACTGGAATCAATACGAATTTATTAATAAAATCTTCAGAGACCACCAGTTGGATTAAACAACACGACTTCGTCAATCGAAATATTAAATTAGATCCCTATTCTTACGGTCCTGTTTTTCAACCCATCTATCATCGCCTTCAATATCCAGAACATATGCCAGAAAAACCTCAGCGGATCATATTTCAATACAAAGCCTAAAAGATCCTTTGCTTTTTTTATGTTCGAGTCGTTCATGTTTAAGACATTACCGTAAAACCTCGTTCTTATATTAGCGTAATAATACATATCCATTCTTTCCCGTGCTGAATAATCATCAGACTCAAAAATGGAAACAATATCATTTCCGCAATGCAACCCATTTCTCCAATCTTCCATGAATCTATATCGACTGTCCGTTTCTATTATATCAAACAATTTTGTCCCGGGATAGGGAACTACAATACCCCACATTATATTATCCAAATTCATTTTCATTGAAAGAGATATGGATTTTTTATCCAATGATCTGGTACTATTCGGCAAGCCTATCAGGAAAGTTCCTCCCACTTTAATACGATTTCTTTTGAATACTCTTATCGTTTTAGCAATATGCTTTAGTGTCCCTCCCTTTCCAATACCTTCAAATACCTCCGGGATAGCGCTTTCCACACCGAAATTTACATGATGTACCCCCGATAGTTTCATTAGCTGAGGCAATTCTTCATCCGTAAACAGCGCCTTAAGGCCCCCAGGGCATTGCCATTTTAGTCCTATTTTCTCTCTTATTAGAAGCTTGCAGAATTCCTTGGCTCTTTCAAGATCCACCGTGAAATTATCATCCAATACCGCAAATTCTTTTAGATTGAAAATACGCCGCATATTTCTAAGCTCTGTAATCACGCTCTCAGGTGATCTCGATCACCACCTCCTTCCAGAAATAAACGGAACAGAGCAATACAGGCATTTTGAAGGACACCCTCTACTTGTTATTATAGGATAATAGTTGTATGGGAATGGAGTTCTGTAAACAGAAATGGAATCAAAACATTGATAGTCCGGGAAAGGCAAATGATCCAGATCACTCATTTCCCTTTTTTTATTTTCAATGACTTCATCTCTTCTTCTGAATATAATGCCATCAATTGTTTCTAGTTTGTTTCCTCCCGCGATTTCGGTGATTGTATCCTCGCCATCTCCAAGGACCGCTACGTCAAATACGCTGCTTTCTCTCAAAAAAGTAACCCCGTCAATTGTTATATGTACCCCTCCACAAATAATAAGTGCTTCAGGATTGATTCTTCTTGCCTTTTCAGCTAATTTAAGCCCTTCATTAACCGTCGAAGTTTTGATACTTATGCCTATCAAATCAGCATTTTTTATTCTAGCTAATCTTTCCTCCACATCTTTTAGACAATTATTAAGATCTAATACATCGACATCATGACCTTCCCTGATCAATGACCCCGCCAGATATGCAAGTCCAGTGTTAAGACCTAACCGAGTTCCTTTAGGATCTATAAGCTTGATTTTCATAGGGCCTTTTTGTCTACCTGGTTTCTGTTATACTGAGCTTTTCAACGCATCATCTAAATGCATACACTCATTCAGGTCATAACTAAGACAATCTCCAATATTAGTATCCGAACTTATCAATCAAAAAACCGTCAATTCCTTTGATTTGGATTGAAAATGAACGATAAATATAGTTGTTTTTATTTCTTTGTTTGGCCATAGAGATTATAAAAGGAATTGATGTATTCAAGTTTGTCATTCTCCTCTAAGGCCTTCTGTTTATCAATCCTCCAGAGCACCTTGATCAGTTTTGTTCGGGTCCTTCTAAGTCCTGAGTTGAACTCGAGCGCCTTCTCATATGCACTAATTGCATTTTCAAGCTGGCCCTGGTTAACCATCATATCGCCGATCATGTCATATTTATTTGAAGCGGCATAGGAATCATCATGAATCTTATCAAGATAGGAAAATGCCTTCTGTTTATCGCCTTTGCTGTAATATACCCCCACCAGGGATAGATTCGCAAAGTCTGAATAATGTTTTTCCAAACTTGAGGACTTCTCCCAGTATTCAATGGCTTCATCTTCAAGCCCCTTTGAATTAAGAATAATGGCATGGGTATTCAGAAAGGCCGTCATATCCTTGGAATCCTTAACGGGGATAAATTCAATAATGAAAAATCCCGCAAGAACAACAAAATAGATAATAGCCTTTTTTGATTCTCTGTTATTTATGTAATACCTCAAGTAATTAACCCCGATAACTGCAAACGGTATCAGGATAACCAGCAGGGGCAGCCTAACCCGGATGTTTGTAAAAAAAGCAACAAGGGTTAACGCGTAGATAATGAACACAGCGCTCAAGGCGAATTCCTTCCTGCTCCTAGTCATATTCAGGACCATTGCGGTCATTCCGAATGGGAGGATAAGCCAGAAGCCGAAAAAAGGCACCTTGAAGAACATCACATAATCACTCATAAAACCAATGTTATAATGATCGCTATTTTCAAACCAGTGAAAAAAACCAACCAGTTTTTTGACCTTCTGCCATGTAAAGGCAGCCGGCTGTTCCAGGGCCGTCCTTATAACCTCGTTTGTCCAGTAACGCGATGCCTCCCCTGAAGAGAGCTTCTCGCCCACCCTCCTGCTTGCCTCGATAGTAAAATGTATACCCATTTCAGCCGGTGCGGTCGAGGCGAAAGGGACAGGATATCCATACTGAAAGTTATTGCAGATAAAAAGATTAAAGCCAGACTGACTAGGAGTGGCCGAAGTCTCACCCGCGACCATGTAGTTCCTGATCATAAAAGGGGACTGTACTATTAAAAGCCCAGCAATATAAATTACCAAGGTTGCTGCCAGCACTTTTAGAGAGAATTTTTCCTTATAAGCGTTCCAGGCAAGGAGCAGGAATATAATTGGGATCAGGACTAGGCAGTTGGGCCTGACATTGTTAGCGAGAGCGATTGCAATACCCAGAAATAGTGTCTTTATTATTGAAAATCTTCGCATAACCGCTACCAGAAGATAGCACACTAAAGCAAACAGGAAGACGGAGAAGGATGTCTTAAGGGGCACGATACTGTAAAATATAAAGGGCTCGTAAATAGCGGCCACGAGGCATGCGAAGAGGCCTATTGGCTTATTTGCCAACTCTTTTCCGATAAGAAAGACGAGATAACAGGTAAAGACTCCAAATGCTATATTTACTATTCTGATATAGACCACATCAGGAGAAAAAAGCTTGTAGATCAGGGCCATGAAATAGGCGGGCAGGGGGGCCATCTCATAGACGGATGAAGATTCGAATGTTCCCCTCGCCAGGTTCACAGCCCAAGCATGGTAAAGCCTCTCGTCCCAGAGAAGAAAATCGAAGTAGATGCTCCCTTTAAGGCTCAGAAGTGCCAGCACCCTGAGAATTAAGGCAAGCAAGAGAATGCCTATCAGAATTACATGGAAATACCTGTCAAGAAAAAAGAAAGTGGGCTTCTCTTCTGGCCCGGGCTTTGAGCGTCCTTTTTTTGCCATGGGTCAGATCATATCTGAATACGCTGAAATTTCAATACATAAATGGTAACTAATCAGGAGTCAGAAGTCAGGAGACAGAACGGGGAGGGGCAGGAGGGGGTCTGGGGAGGAAGTTAGAGGATTCGAGTGAAATTCATTCAACATATAAAAAGGACTTGAACACTGTACAGCTTTCTCCCGACTAATTCATCGTCCAACTCCTTATCTTTCTCCCCCTATTGAGGCTGTGTCACAATCCGTCATCCCGGCCAAGCCCCGTGCAGCGGGGCGCGAGCCGGGATCCAGAACTCTTCGATATGATTTCATTTTCCTGGATTCCGGCTGTTCGACAAGCTCACAGTCCTGAGCCTGTCGAAGGACTTTCGCCGGAATGACAAGTTTTTCTCATTATTACACAACCTCATTAGGGAGGGGCAGGAGGGGGTCTAGGGAGGAGATCAAAGGAATAGAGGATTCAAGGGGTCAAGGCGCTTTCGACGATGCCATTTTCGACTGGCTCATGGTCCAGAGCAACGTCGAGGGACTCAGGGCCGTGAGCTTGCCGAACGGCGTGCCGAACGGGTTCAAGGGGTCGCGTGAAATGACCATAAAAAAAGGCACAAGGCAAATATTACAATCCGCCTTGTGCCTTCGATTATTTCTTAAGAGTTATTAGTCAGGCCTGGCCACTCCTGCACCGGTGCCGGAGAATGTAGTCGGTGTGTCAATGGTTCCTGCGGCACCACCTTGGATATCGATAGAATAACCGCCTACGTTGCCTGATCCATCAACACTGGCATCCCAGTTACCACCAACACCCCCAGTGCCGGTTACCGTGAAGTCCACACCGCTGAAGCCAGTTCCGGTCAAGGTCGCCGTATCGTCAACGGCGATAGTTGTGGTTGTTGTCCCGTTCACAGCACCTGTCGCCCAGATACGTGGCATAGCACCGTCTGAATAGGCAAAGAAGGTTACATCGTTCATGTTCACTTCAGTCAGGTTTCCTCCGCTTCCGGTAAGGTCCGTCCTCCCTATCTCGATATATGGGATATTAAGCGCCTCAAGGGCCTCATTGCCCGCCGTATTTGCAGGATTAGCCATATCAAGGAACATCCGGGTCTCCAACCAGGCGCCTGCCGCAACGGCCTGCCATTCCATAGGATCAAAGGTTCCTTTGAGTTCACCGCCCAGAACGCCCGTGACTCCCTCAACGTCAACCCAGGCCCCTGCCACCTTGCCGGCAACCTCGTCATCATCCCACTGGGTGCCAATGACCTCTATCCATTTTGAACCATCTTCACTGTACTCGGCCAGGGACATCCACCAGTCATTGGAAGTAGAACCGCCATATCCTCCATACCCGGTCATTCCAAATACACCCCAGTCCTCAGAGTCAAAACCTCCTCCATATCCCATCATGGAGTAGATATCAATATATCCACCGGCATCAAAGCCTCCGTATCCCATAGGGAACATCGCACCGAAGTCAGTTCCCTCACCACTGGCAGCAGTGTCGGTTATCTGGATATAGTCCAGGCTCCCCTCGGCCATCCAGACCCCTCCGTAACCGAAATCCAAATAGGTCTCATAAAAGTTCCCGGTTAGATCTCCTGTGAGGATACCGGCGCTGGACTCGGTCTCAAACACGGCAAGCACCTTGCCGTCCATTTCACCGTCACTCCAGATGCCACCTGTAAAGCCGAGGATTTCTGTTCGCTCAAAATCATCGTAAATATTCGAGGCCCAGAGATAAGGCATCACGCCGGAACCCATACCATAGGGATCATATTCATATTCACCCATGGCCAGGTAATCGAACGTATCATCTCCATTATCAACAATCCCGATCAGTCCGTAATCATCACCAGCATAGTCACCATAAAAGTGCAAGCTGTCGCCGCCTTCTTCCTCTCCCCAGTAAGCCACTCCGTCTGGTGTTGTTTGCTCTATATTACCTGAGTATGCCCAAGAAGCTGGATTGTCTGTGTACATCTCGCCGGAAAAACTACCCATGGCCGACTCTGTAAGGTAATAGAGGTTGAAATACCCGCCATATCCATCAGAATCAAATGTACCGATCCCTGGTGCAAGCCAGTAGCCTTCTTCATCAGGTGCGACTTCATAATATCCATGGGCAAGAAATCGGGTTATACCCCAATCTTGATCATCAAAGTAGAACTCATTGCCAAGGATCCCTCCATATCCACCCATAGTCCCTGCTTCAAAGGTATCGTTAGAAAATTGTATGGTAATTTCACCGGAAATAACATCTTCCATAAGTTCATCAGAACCGGGCGCTGGATTTTCTATATCTCCGAGTGTGAGCGTGCCATCGGCATCCCACATGCCGATGCACGGATAATAGGTCCCGGTGAGATCTGAATAGTTGAGAAAACCACCATATCCATCATCACCCATATACATGCCCACGGCATTACCCATCAGTTCATTCCCCGATGAACTAAAATCCAGAAGAGCCACAATATATGTACCATCATCATCAACAGCACCACCTTCTGTCCCCATAGCCCATAAGGGAGTGTTGAGATCATGATAGCCCATGAAGGTAACATCCATATCCTCAGTTACACCCATAAGACCTTCTATGACGCAAAGATCAGTATATTCCGCGTACCACGAATCCCATTGCATATCATCGAGATATCCGCTTAATACGAGGGGCTCTCCGTCGTAAGTCCCCACGCTGACACCTATCCAGGTGCCATAATCAGTGTAGTATCCGCCGTAACCATAGTAATCGGCATCATACTGACCATAAAATAACCCTTCGATTATGCCTATGTGACTTCCGGTCAAATATCTGCCTGTCAGGGTTCCGTCTATGGTTCCATAGGCCGCGCCTCCATATCCTTCGGACCAGGTACTTCCTATACTTGCCACCCACACGCCAATATCTTCCTCATTATGACCGAAACCGCCGTATCCTCCGATGTCCGCGCTCCACATGACATCCCCTAGCGGTTTGTTCCAATAGTAGTTAAAAGCTCCACCATATCCCAATTTCAGGTTATAGATGCCCCACGGCAGGCTTTCGTCACCAGAATCATATGTGATAAATTTTGTTTTGCCTCTATAATACTCACCGAAGATAGTGTTCTCACTGCTCCCTTCAAAGCGACCTGCCAAATCCCCTGCAAGAAAATTCTCGTATACCGATTCGGTATCAGGTTCATAACCCTCAGGGGTTTCCATAGGCATTGTTGTAAGAACACCCTGGGTTAAGAACATGCCTCCGTAACCGGATTCAGTCATCTCATAAAAATCACCCAGCAAATCGCCGCTCATGAGGCCGACTTCCCCTTCGTCAGTATAATAGATAACAGCCGCATGACCATCCATGCCTCCTGTATCAGCATCCGGACTATCCTTTTGCCAGAAACCAGTGGTAAATCCTACCACGCCGCCGTATCCGCCGTATCCTCCATCCACGACCTGGTATCCGTAAAGCGACCCGCTCCAGACATAGGGTCCGCCGTAACCTCCCTCCAATCCGCCATAGCCCCAGTCAGAATAGTCGCCCATGGCCAGAAGGTCGTAGGTTCCGTCCCCATTGTCAGTAAGCCCGAGGTGTCCATCAGGCCATCCGGTCCGCTCTATATCACCGTAATCGTTGTACAGGAGACTGCTGTAATAATTTCCTCCAAAGTCAAGGGGCTCTCCTTCAAACTGACCTATGCTCTTGGCAACCCATCCACCGCCGTATCCGCCGAATTCTTCGTCATCATTAACCCCATAAAGTTCACCCCAGATATTACCCATCTGGAAAGCAGTAATGTAATAACCAAACGTGTTCTCATTTTCGGGAACCGCTCCCACATCTCCTGTCAGCTCACCGCCAGGCGTCCAATCACCCGAGACCGAGGCAAGCCACATGCCGTATTCGTCTCCATAATAAGAACCACCGTAACCAAAGATACCATCTCCTCCGATTATTCCGGACCACTCGGTGTCATAATAAGGATTGTAATGGAAATTAAAATCCCCAAGCATCACGTCGTAGATTCCCCATGGTAAGCTGGTTTCCTCATTCCAGTCATACAGAAACCAGGTCCTACCCGGAGGAATCATTTCATGGTATTCACCATCGATCCAGCCTTCGCCTTCAAAATCTCCGAGCAGGCTGGCTGTAATAAATCCATCCCAGATATCTATAAAGTAAGGATCCAGACCGCTTGCCTTGGGTTCTTCAGATGTCAGATTTCCTGAGAGCATCCACACCGTGTCACTATCTCCGGTAAAATAATTACGTCCTGAAAGACCGCCCATAAAGAAACCGGCATCGCCCGTCTCTGTCAGATAGATCCCTACCAGGTCACCCTCAAGAATTCCATATGTCTCACCATCAGGCTCCCTGGCAAAACCTCCGGAAACATCAATTATTCCGCCATATCCGTACTCTGACTCTGATACGGGACCGCCATAGGAGATAAAGTTCCAAAGCACGCTTCCTCCGTAACCCCCGTAACCGCCGTAGGTCTCACCCATGGCAAAAAAGTCTTGTGGTGGAAAGCCGTCCACTCCGCCAGCAAGACCCTCGATATATCCGCCGTATCCTAACCATCCATAATCATTATACATCGCCGCACCATAACCAGACTCACTCCAGGCAAGGCGCTCTCCCTCAAACTGCCCTATGCTCTTGGCGACCCAGCCACCGCCGTATCCATCATAATATTCGGTATCATTGACTCCATAGAGATCACCCCAGATATTGCCCTTCTGATAGGGTGTTATGTAATAACCGAACATATCAGGGGTCTCTGTTCCCGGGGCCGCACCCACGATTCCTGTAAATTCACCAAACTCAGCGGCTGGATCCCACTCACCGGATACGGAAGCAAGCCACCTACCTTCTTCATCTCCATAGTAACCACCGTAACCAAAGATACCGTATCCTCCCATTATACCGGACCAGTCTTCCTCCTCGCCGGGGTTGTAATACTCATTTTCAATTCCAAGCATTACGTCATAGATACCCCACGGTAAGCTGGTGCCCTCATCCCAGTCATACAGAAACGCCGTCATTCCCATCGCTATTTCACCCTCGATAAAGCTTGGTGATCCGTCAAAATCTCCTATTAGGCCACCCTCATTCAGACCACCTTCATCTATTATCATTAATTCTAAGGGGGAAGGATCCACACCGGTTTCCTTCTGCACAGGTATCAGACCTCCTGAAAGCATCCACAACGTGTCACTATATGTGGTGAAATAATTACGGCCTGAAAGACCGCCCGTAAAGAACCCGGCTTCGCCCGTCTCTGTCAGATAGATCCCTACCAGGTCACCCTCAAGAATTCCATATGTCTCACCATCAGGCTCCCTGGCAAAACCTCCGGAAACATCAATTATTCCGCCATATCCGTACTCTGACTCTGATACGGGACCGCCATAGGAGACAAAGTTCCAAAGCACGCTTCCTCCGTAACCGCCGTAACCGCCGTAGGTCTCACCCATGGCAAAGAAGTCTGACGGTGGAAAGCCGTCCACTCCTCCCGCAAGACCCTCGATATATCCACCATAGCCTAGCATCCCGTAATCATTATACATCGCCGCACCATAACCATGCTCACTCCAGGCAAGGGGCTCGCCTTCATAAGTACCAACACTTTCACCTACCCAAGTGCCATAATTGTAGTACTCCCCGTAGCCATCGGGATATGCATCATACAGACCATAGAAAGGACCTCCAATGACACCTTTGTGGATGTTGGTCAGATAAACACCATCAAGAGTCCCATCTATTGTTCCATCCCCATTTGCCGACTCTGCTGACCAGCTGCCGGCAACCTGGCCCAGCCAGTAACCATATTCACCACTGTATCCTCCATAACCAAATTGTCCATATCCACCAATATCAGCGGACCACTCAGTTAATCCTGGAGGTTTTCCGTAATAAGAATTAGAGCTGCCCGACTTCAGATTATAAACGCCAAATGCAAGGTCGACATAACCCGTATAGTCATAAAGGAAAGTGGTATGTCCGGGGGAGGCATAATTATGGATTTCTCCCAGATCTCCAGCAAAGGACCCTGCCAACGTTACATCAATATAGCCTCTGCCGTCATCGATACTGGATGGATCTACGGTTGCAATTACGTCAGGTGTTAGAATTCCATCAGCCTCCCACATCCAGATCCCGGGATAGAAGATCCCCGAGACATACTCGTCAGTGAGAAATCCGGCGTTTCCATATGAATCGTACCATACCAGCGCTATGTTGCCGTTATATGTAAATTCGTCTGTGAAAGCCTCCCATTCAAGGAAACCGCCGGCATAACCGTCAGCTAGTCCATAAACTTCTTCTCCATTTAAGAGCTCATCGGACCATATATCGGAATTTAACAGGTAAACCTCGTTATTTTCTGGGTATCCAAAATCACCACCATAATCACCTATGGCCAGGAACTCGGCAGGTCCGTCAGCAGGAGCCGTAAGGATGCCAAAGATGCCTCCCTCTCCTCCTATGCCATAAAGGTCTCCTTCGACATTGTCATAAATAGACGCACCTCCCCACGATCCGCCAAAGGCAAGAGGTGTATCTACCAGCCCGGACCCTGTCTCGGTCCCCTCCCAAATCCCGCTGGCAATCTCGGTGAAGGTGCCGGTGAAAGTACCAGTGCCTTTACTGAGGCTTGTTGGCGTCAACTGGGTGAAATCCGAACTCCCTGCCGCTGCCCCTGTGCTCGTATCAATCGAGCCGGATATCTTTGAAAGCCAGTAGCCGCCATAAGAATGGGAATAACCGCCTGAGAGCAGACTGAGTGGGCCGTCATGTGCTCCTTCCCACTCGCCTTCCATATCGATCTCCCAGCCGCCCCAGTCCTGTCCATCCACTGCAACAGCTCCACCGTAACCGTATCCTGTTATGATACTACCTGTACCGTAAACACTGCCCTCCAACGTGGACACACTGAGGGAGAATGTAAAGGGCGTAGTCGATATATTGCCCGCCTCATCGGTCGCGTCAACCGTCCAGGAATAGTCGCCGTCAACCAGACCGGTGTTGGCCGCACCATAGTCATAGCTGACAGTCCCCGGCTCAGTATTGGTGTAAGACGCCGTTACCGTCGCAGCCCCACCTTCAGGATAGGCGGCAAGTTCTATCGTCGGCACGATAGTGTCATACGTCCATGTATAACTCGATATTATGCTCACATTGCCGGCCTTATCCGTAGCTTTGAACGCAAGATTGTGACTGCCGTCCTTGGTCCCGTCCGTTGCCAGCCCCAGATTCAAGGCCGTGCTTGTCGCTGTCCAGGCACCTCCGTCAAGGCTGTACTCCAGTTTGTCAAGGTTTACATCTGTCGCGCTAAATCCAAAACTGGATGTGTTTGCAAAAGCGGCAGGTGTTGTGGGAATGGACGCAACCGGCACGATAGTGTCATACGTCCATGTATAACTCGATATTATGCTCACATTGCCGGCCTTATCCGTAGCTTTGAACGCAAGATTGTGACTGCCGTCCTT
>Ga0315541_1000170_pt1 | contig 68563 bp, 62 predicted proteins | sample SalMarSW160190MG_FD_203095 | JGI IMG/M metagenome (GOLD analysis project Ga0315541, IMG submission 203095) | Salt marsh sediment microbial communities from the Plum Island Ecosystem LTER, Massachusetts, United States - Salt Marsh Sediment SW1601-190 ... | reverse complement strand
ATCTACGGTGTAATCAAAACATTATGTTTTAATTCCCTCCGCTGGTATTACCCAGATCAGGTTTTAAGGGTCTGTTTACTAAAAACACTCTCAGCCTTAACAAGCTCCCCTATTGTATTATTCTATTTTTTATATATATTTAAAATGGCTGGCCCATTTTTTATATATATTAATTGTAAAATACTAAATTAGTATCTGCGATATTCGCTTCTTGGTCTAGGTGGACGGGCTTCGTCAATCTTTAAAGGACGACCATCTAAATCGGTATTATTTAAAGCATCTTTGGCCTTTTCAGCTTCTTCCGGAGAAGACATTTCTACAAATCCAAAGCCTTTTCCTTCGATGATGTTGACACTCTTAACTTCACCATGAGCTGAGAATAATTCTTTTAGTTGATCATTAGTTATAGAGTACTTAAGATTTCCGACGTATAATTTACTACCTTCCATATTTCCTACCTCCTTTTCGTTATTATTTCTCTTAAGTCCAATAACGTTTCTTATAGGAGGTAGAAACAAAACAGTGATTCCAACCTCTTTAACGATAACATTATTAAAACACAAGAGATCCCTCATAAACAATCTCTGTTTTTAGAGGACTAATGGATTGTTTTTAGCATCTCTTTTGAGTAAGAAGGACCAGCCATTTATATTAACTTTTTCTATTATATTTTACCTCTTTCAACAATTTTGTCAAATTTTTTATTAAAATATTTATAAAAAAGGGACGGTTCTATATTTAATTTTAACTACTTTCTTCTCAAGACTTCTACAATTGCCTGTAAAAAATTACAGACATCTTCTTTGACTACCACTTCCGCTAAATAATCCAAATGGGTAGACATAAAATTAATAATAATCAATTTACCTCCTCTATCCAGACAATATTGAGGTAACATATTCACCGGGCTAACCTGAAGAGATGAACCAATAGTTATCATTAAATCTGCCCTCATAGACTGAGAAATAGAGCTATCTAAATCGGGAAGCATTTCTCCAAATAGTACTACATTTGGTTTAAATACCCCACCACATTCACAATAAGGGACTTTCTCTTCACTTATATTTAGCTTTTCTATCAATAATTCCGAAGATATGATTTTCTCACATCTTTGGCATACAGCTTCCCTTAAAGTTCCATGAACTTCGATAATTTTCTTCGAGCCTGCCCTCTGATGAAGATTATCGATATTTTGAGTAATGAGACACTTCACATAACCCATCTCTTCTAACTGGGCGATAGCTTTATGTGCAGGGTTGGGAGAAACCCGAGATAATATTTCAATACGAGGTTGATAAAAATAATAAAATCGCTGAGGATTTTCCTTAAATGCTGTTATAGAAGTAACTTTAAAAGGGTCTACCTTCTCCCAGATGCCTTTGCCTGGAGTTCTAAAATCAGGAATTCCTGATCCGGTGCTTACTCCAGCTCCGGTTAAAACAACTGTATATTTAGATTCTTTAATTAATTCTGCTACCTGATTAACTTTTTCGTTATCAATTCTATTCTCCATTTAAATTCCCTTTAACTTTGAAGTTTTCTAATTATCTTGTTCTATCCTATTTTATAACCTAAAGGGGCTTCCCTCTCTGGCTGAAGTATAATAACTTCTCCATCCTCTTTCATTACTCCTAAAATTAAGACTTCTGATTTAAACCCGGCTATCCTTTTGGGAGAAAAATTAACTACCGCTACAATCTGTCGGTTAAGTAAACCTTCTTTAGAATACAATTTACTAATCTGAGCAGAAGAGACCTTTATACCTAATTCTCCGAAATCAATCTTTACTTTATAAGACGAATTCCTGGCTTCTTTAAAATCTAAGACTTCAATTATTCTGCCTACGCGGATATCTATTTTCTGAAAATCTTCAAATGTTGCCATAATCTTCTATTTCATCCTTTCAATCTCTTTATTGTGCTACTAATACTCCCCACTCTAATTTAGCATTCATAACTGTTTCTTTTTCTATTTTTTTATACAACTACCCCAATAAAGTTTATACTAACAATTATTTAAACGTTAAATCGAAAATTAATTATGTCTCCGTCTTCAATTATAGCATCTTTACCTTCAATCTTTAGCAGCCCTTTTTCTTTTACCACATGCATGGAATCAAGGGCAACCAAATCCTGATATCTGGCTATCTCTGCCCGGATGAAACCCCTTTCCATATCTGAATGCACTTTCCCCGCAGCTTTTTTGGCGACAGTACCCTTTTTAATAGTCCAGGCTTTAACTTCATCTTCGCCCACAGTGAAAAAAGATATCAATCCCAGGTGCTTATAACACACCCGTGATAATCTTTCAATCCCCGATTTTTTTAGTTCTAAATCTTCTAAAAACATCTGCCTCTCATCTGGTTCCAGTTGACTTATCTCCATTTCCATCTTGCCACAGATATTTAGACTGGCCATATTACCATTCTGAATAACTTGCTCTAATTTCTCTTTTTGAAAATAAGATTTTGTTCTAAATTGTTCTTCACCAAGATTCAGGGCGATAATAATCGGTTTTAGGGTATAAAAGCTAAAGCTGCTTATTTTTTTTACTTCATCCTCGGAAAATTCAAGGTTAGAAAGAAACTTATCATCGCTCAGTCCCTGGTTGCATTTCTCTAAAATCTCCATTTCTACTAATTCCTCGTAGGTCAATTTCTTTTTAGACTTTTTCAAACGCTCTAATCGATTTTCTACTACCTCTAAATCCCTGAGTAAAAGTTCATATCTTAAATTTTCAACTTGAATAATCGGATCTTTCTCACCAGCAACCGCCGGGTCTTCAAATAATCTTATTACAAACAGCAAAGCCTCAGCATCCTGAATAAGACTAAATATCTCTACTTTCTCTTTTGTTGACAACTCCGGAGAAATTCCACCGATGTCCACAAATTCAATAGCAGCATAAGTGGTCTTCTTGGGATGGTAAAGAGAGCTTAAATAATCTATTCTTTGGTCATAAACAGTGGCTATCCCTATATTTTTAGTACCTTTTGAGGAGTAAGCAGAAGTCTCTTTATGTTGACCGGTTAAAAGATTAAACAGAGTAGTCTTTCCTACTAAAGGCATACCTACGATTCCAATTTTCATTTCTTCTCCCCCCCATTTCGTATTTCGTATCTCGTGAATCGTATCTCGTAAAGAAATATGTAGTTTCATTATAACAAAGATTTTTAAAAATAAAAATAAAAATTCCTTTTTCGTATCGGATATTGTGTAAAGAAAGAGAAAAAAGAAATCTAAAATGAAAAATGCCGCCCCTCCTCCGTAGGACAGGCGTCTCGCCTGTCTATTTTGGTTTTTAATATTATTCAACTTAAAAGTTGGAGTAAATTCCTAATTCACTAACGACCAATTTAATTGGTAAATTGGAGAATTAGTTAATTGGTTGGTTGATTAGTTAGTTACCAGTTAGATATTCACCTGGTGCAAGAAAACCTAAAGATCGGTATTCAACTCAAAAAGAATGGACGAAAAGATATCATCGGAGTGCCTGAAATACACGTAAGACTTTCTTTCTCTCAGCCGGTCTTTCAGGCGCAAAAGATGCAAGCATAGATGGTCTTTTCTTAAGATGAAAGAATTCCACAAATTCTTTCAATTCAACGGGTAATCGCAGATCATGAACTTTCAACCCCAAGTCGTATCTTGTGTAGTTCCTTGCAAAGGCATCAACAATCTTACGGTCTCTCTCTGTCAATTTGGCATAATTGACTGCAAACGTCCTCATCCTCTTCGTGGACATCCTTCCTAAAAATTTCTTTACAAGATCTTTTCTCCCTTCTATAAAGGGATGCATTTCGCTTACCATATCAGATGCGAATCTCATCGTCTCGTATCTGTTAGACATAAAATTCGTGAATTCATTCATATCCGCTGTACAGAGTTCAATTGCCCATTCCAATTTCCCTTTTCTACTTAGATAAGAAAGTTTTTCTTTCCTATCAAGAATACTCATATATGTGGATAAGATTAATATGACCCTATCGTTAGGCCTTATTCCCTCGAGTTTCTTAAGATCATCGAGAAATGCATCCTTTATCTTTATCTTCATCCATTCATTGATAATGGGTGCAGGATCATTTAATGGATTTGGTTCAAGTTTCAGCCCTTTTATCAGCTTTCTTATCGTTTCTCCACGCACGGTTTTGGTTTTACCATTTAATATGGCAGATAGTTTTCCTCTGGATATATTTGAACTCACAGAAGCTGATGATATGGATTTCACAAACTTTTTCAGATAATTTCTCAATGAATTGGAATTTTTGCATATAGAGCCTTTAAGATCAAAGATAAAGTATTTATAGCCTTGAATGGTTTCTTTATAGTATTCCCTTGTACCTCTCCCTTGACCTGAAGGAAGATATTTCTGTAATGAATCTATCAAACTTGCAGTCTCACCCAATCTATGGTCACTAACTATCCTCTGGATCACAAAAAGGGTATCGAATACGTAAAACACATCTCTGGCATCTTCACAGTACCATCCGACCCAATACATTGCCTGATTTGCAAGTCTAAGTGCCCAATGAGGATGGCTATATCGCATATACCACGCCGAGTCGTTCAAAGTATCCATTATACCCGTAGGATGAGGAATGGACTTGGCAATTCTCAAGCCTTTGAAGTAAAAAGCTATACCTTCCGCAATATTTCCCATCTTTATCTTTTTCCTCGCCTTTCCCATAAGAATGAATACCTGTGTGGACCTATCATTTTGATAATATTGACTCCATAATCGCGTTTTTGGCAAGTCCGTTTCATTCAGATTCAAAGACGGATAACTCAACAGAGCGGTAGCGACTCTCTTTCTCGCCAATTTCGGCACCTGGTGAAATTCTCTTCTTAACTGGATGTACAATCTATCCCCTTCCGGCTTTTTAAGGTTTTGAAGTACAGAAAGTTCCAAGGACAAAAGCAGGTACTTAACAGTCTGGTCATCTTTACATCTTTTAATCCCTCGTTCTATACACTTGAGCTCGAGTGTGTATTCCTTTTGCCAATCGTATTTCAAAGCTTTGAAATATTCTTTCCAAGCAGAATTTATCTCATCCTTACTCAAAGCCCAATTCACAAAGGGCATGGCAAATGAACCATACTTCATCAGCATATCGATTACCTGAGGTACTTTTATGTTCATATAGATAACCCTCCCTCAAATCCGATTACAACTCCTATTTTAACACATTACTGTTCCCTTACAACCCGAATATTTATAAATACCAAAAACAGATAAAAATTATGCCCTTTAAACCTTTATTTCATAGGCGTTTTAAGGCCTGCCAAATTTGAAAATCATATGGAGAGGTATATACTTAAAACAATATAAATATTAGGGAGGGATTTAAATGAAAAAACTTTTCGTTTCGTTAGTTCTTGTTCTTAGTTTATGTATGAATATCGTGGTTTTGGGAGCTGAGTCTCCTAATAGCCAACAGGTACAGAGTTCTCCACCTGTTGTTTTTAGTGTGGAGAGATAAGTAGGAAATGTTCATAGCCCCGTTCCTTATTACTAATGGCATCATGTTTCAAGGGAAAAATCAGTTGGGCAGTGTTGAGAGAATGCAAAAACAGCAACTCAAAGCAATGTTTGTATTATGCACTAAATTATTTGTCAAAATTGTTTGGATAGAAAGTGAGTGATGCTATTCAATGTTGCAGTAATAGTTCTACCTTTATATGTTGTAAGAGATGAAAAATTACAAGAAAGGAGGTGAGTTCCACAATGAGTAAAAATGAGAAGAAAAAGGAATTAGAAAAAATTGATCCTAAAGAATTGGAAGATTTAGAATGTAACGTGATCAGATGTGTTATTAGATGCTAGAGTAAACAGCTTTATGACATAGAGGCAACTTTAAAGTTGCCTCTATGTCAATTGCTTTACATTTTATTCAAATTTAAGCATTAAATTAAAATATCCAAGAAAGTATAATGGAAATGATTTTGGAAAGTATATTAATTATCTTTTATATATTGTTTATGCCTTTGCTTCATGAAGCTGGCCATTTAATTACAGCATACTTTATAGGTGGAAATGGGAAAATAGTAATTGTAAAAAAAGTTCCTCCCTTGTACTATAGTAAAATAAAATTTGATATTGATATCTCTGATATGAAAAAATTAGTGCTAACAAGTTCAGGATTTACGTTTCAGTTTTTGTTTAATTTTGCTTTTTTATTACAAAGTATTTTTCCAAATCTTAAGTTGTTTAGTTTCTTATATTTAGGGGTTATTGCTTTAAATATTGTCCCGGTTAAACCCTCAGATGGCTATTATATCTTCCAAATAACATCTAAATGGAATAGAAAACTGATGAATAAATTGTTTAGACTTGCTCAATGGACAATATTTTATATTTTGTTTACAAGTGGAGTTATTTCAGAAATACTTATAGTACAAAATGCTATTGATCACAAGGGTATATTTAATTTATCTTTGGGAGTAATTAGCACTACAATTATAATAAGGATTATCGAAAAATTAATTCGTATTTATAAGAAAGGTTTATTTTATGGAGACCATAAAAAAGCCTGAATACATTTTTTATTCTGGAGAAGGAAAACTCATAGTTACGGATGGAAATTTTGAAGAATTTTGGAAAACAAAACGAGATAAACTTTCTTTGGAAACGCAAGATAAGAATCCTTATAATGAGTTAGGATATTTGCTAAAGAAATATCCATACAACTTTTTTAATTGCAAAGAATATTTTCCATGTCAACCACACGTATTGTTATTGGGGATCCCATATAAGCAAGGCTCAATATCTCCAAACACGACAGTCGACAAATTTCCTAAACATTTGAGAGAATTAAGTTGCAAATACCCGATTTACTCCCAGATAGAAGGGAATGGAACTTCTGGACTTTTTGATATTGGACAAGGTAAAAAATTGTTTAGGGGCTTAAAAATTAAAGATCTAGGAGATTTACTTTTACCCCTGGAGAGTTTAAATCATCTTTATGAAGTCATCTTTACAATTGTTAAAAATTTACCTGATCAAAGTGTTTTAATTTCAATTGGAGGAGATCACTCTATAACATATGCTATTCTGAAAACTTTTATTGAGCAGTTTGGAAAAGATATCATTCTAGTAATACTTGATGCACACCATGACTCTGGCTATAGAGTGATACCTCTCGAAGATATAAATAATAGCAACTTTGTGTTCCACCTATTAAAATGTGATAAAGTGGAAAAGATTCTTCAAATAGGTACTAGAGGGTTACGTTCTGTTTTTCAATTAAAAGAAGACCCAAAAGTATTTCGATTTCCAGATTTTTCTACAGATCAAATATTTAATAAATTAGATAACATTAAAAAAGAAAATCCCAAAGCTTGTTTCTACTTGAGCATAGACTTGGATTGTATTAATCCGATTGAGTTCCCTTTTGTTGATTCTCCCGTTTCAGGAGGACCTATGGGAATGGAATTATTAAATTTTTTAGATAGATTATTTTGCTTAAAAATCCCTTTCTGCGGAATAGATTTGGTAGAAGGCTCTGTTAGAAAAGGAATAGAAAAAAATGATTTACCGATTAAAATTTTAGCATACTGTTTAGATGGTCTAAAGAGATTATTTTTGTAGGATGTAGGATAAGGATGGATAGAAAATTATTATTATGGTTTTGCAAAGAACTCGTTAAGATCTCCCTTCTTTATGAAAAGTTTAAGGGGGTTTCTTTCGATTATTTTATAAGCTATTCAAATCTAATCAAAGAAATTCTTCCCATACAACCAAGGTCTTCTATTAGAAAGACATGGATTAATTATCGCATCCATAATATGATGACAAATATTTATAGAAAGCATCCGTATTTATTTTCAGGTTTTGATAAGATTATAGGAGTGGAGAATATAATGGAATGGGTAAAAGAAGGGGGGATATTACTTAGTTTTCATTATGGTGATTATAGATATGGCCCACGTGCTGTTGCCCAACTTTTGCTAAAAAGAGTTCCTAAACTAAAATTTATAATGCTTGTGGACCAAGAATCATATAATGAAGAAATAAAGCTGAAGTATAAGAAAGTAGGCGTCGAATTTATTATTGCAGAGCAAGTTAATATTGGATTAAAATTGTACAGATTAATCTCTAATAATAACTGGGTCTACGTTTATTTAGATGGAAATACAGGTGTTGGAAACGATAGTTCACCTATTAATGTGAATTTTCTTTCTTCTAAGATTTATATAAGAAGTGGGCTATTTCGATTAATGGGAAGGCTTCATAAACCTATTATTCCAGTAATAACGAGAATTAACGAAGGAAAAAGAGAGCTTATAATATATCCAGCTGTTTTTATTGAGACAAATAAGGTTCAGGAAGGAGCAGAGAAATGTTTTAAATATTTCCGAGAAGAGATATTAAAGTCCCCCGAACATTGGAGATTATGGTATAGACATCATTGGCAAGTTATAAATTGGGCTACAAACATTAGTTTTGAAAAGGATGAGAAGGCAATGAATATATTTTGCAAAGTGAAAAAATTAAACTTAAGATTGGGGAGTGAAGGAAATGTCTATAAAACTATTGATAAAGGATAGAATAATAAAAATCAAGGGAAAAAAGTATCAAAAACAAATGACTTTTTCAATAAAGCCAGATAAATATAATATTACTTTCAATTACTGGGATTATCTTGCATGGGCAGTTTATAAGTCACAAGTAAAAAAGTTTTTAATGTTAGGACTTGGTGGAGGTACAACGCTGGAAATTTTAAGCAAATGGAAAGTAACTCCTACTTGTATAGGCGTGGAAAACAATGAAGAAATGATAGCAGAGTTAAAAAGGAAAAGATGGTTGTCATATAGTAATCTATCTATTGTCATAAAGGAAGCTTGTACTTACATTGATAGTTTAAATCCTAATAACCTATTTAATGCTATAGTCGTAGATTTGTATGATACAAATGGATATGTTCAGAAAGCATATAAAGAAGAATATTTGAGAAAATATTTGAAGCATATCCCTGAAGATGGTTTTGTTTTTTTGCACTGTTTTGATCCATCAATGAAATATATTGCACTTAATTTTATGTTTCCAGAAAAATATAAACCCAAATCTATTACCTATAGCATTGCCAATGAATTGTGCAGGCAAGGTGCCCGAGTAGCTTTGATACCACTTTGGGAAAGCGCATTAGTAATATCTACAAAAAGTGATAAAGCTCTAAGATATTTTTTTAGTCGCCCCAAGAGTAACAACAAAGAGAATTTGAACGAATTAAATTGGTTGTCATCTTTTCTGATGTCCCGGAAGAAGACGATCAATGAATTGAAAGAATATGTGGGCTTGTATACTAAAAAAGAGTATACTTATAAAGTAATTAATCATAATGATTTGATTAGCTTGAATAGTTTACTTTCTTCCTTACCAGTTAAAAAAAGTCAAGAAATAACTAAATTGCTAAATATTAAAAAACAGAGCAATCAAAAACAAACAAAAAAAATCAAGGTATTAGAACTTCACTCTAATGGATTGGTGCCTATACAAGAACGAACATTGAATGTGTTATTGAACCTAAAAGCTCTTCTAACAAGTATTACAGAAGGATTTTCTCCTTTAGAAGGAATTAGTGAACAAATTCTAAAATATGCTGAAATCTCTCAGAATTATGGAGTAAGACAAATAGCAAGTTTTGCATTGGCTTGTCAGAAAAGATATAAAGAAGCCATAGACATTCTTGAATAGCATACCATTAATATTAATGGTATTAGTAGACAATAGGAAAAGAGGTTGAGAAACTATACTTACTAAAGATGAAAGCACAAAGGTTGGCCTAAAGACGAATCTTTTTAACAAGAATTTCTTACTGTTGTGGATAGGACAAATAGTATCTGCATTCGGTGATTCAATATACTACATAGCCTTGATGTGGTGGGTGCTGGATGTTACAGGGTCTTCAGTCGTACTTGGGAATGTATTTGCCCTTTCGGTACTCCCACGTGTTATAATTGGCCCAATAGCAGGAGTAGTGGTGGATAGAACGAGTAGAAAGTGGATTATAGTGTTGGCAGACTTGTTTAGAGGGGTTATTATTGTATGGATGGCTTTAATGGCATTGAAAGGTACCTTACAGATAGGGCATCTCTATGTCATAGCATTGTTGATATCATTCGCTGGGGCTTTCTTCTATCCTGCTATTATTTCGAGTATTCCAAATATAGTGTCTTATAAATACCTTACACGCGCGAATTCTCTATATACTACGGGAAACCAAATTTCGAATGTCTTAGGGCCTGGTGTCGGTGGGCTCTTAATAGCTATTTTCGGAGCTCCATTTGTCTTCCTGATTAATGGCATCACTTACTTCTTTTCGGGAATAAGCGAGATATTTATCTCGATGACTTCTCCTCCTTCCGCTAATATAACAATTAAGAACACCGTAAAGGATCTGAAAGAAGGTTTTCATTTCATCTTGAGGCGTGATTATTTGATGAAAGGTCTCATTACTTTCACCGCTTTGAGCTTCTTCATTGGACCAGTAGATTTGATCTTCGCAAAATACATAAAGATGGATTTGGGATACGGTACAAAGGAATTTGGCATCTTGATGACATTGTTTTCACTTGGGATTGTATCGGGAGGAACTTTTTTATCTATCTCGCCTGAGATAAAGCGAAAATATATCCCAGTAATATGGGGGATAGTTGGGATTGGTAGTCTGCTTATACTCTTTACATTGTTTCCTAGTTTATGGTATATATTTATACTGACATTTAAAATTGGATTCCTATTCGCATTAGTTAATATATTAATAAATGTATTCGTCCAAAAAACAGTACCAAATGAAAAAAGAGGACGAGTCTTTGCCATTATAGGAGCATTAACTAACGGACTTTTACCAATATCACTTGCTCTCAGTGGTTATGCTTTAAACATAGTTAGCGTTAGAATACTGATGATATTAATAGGAATATTTATAGTATTTTTTGGCCTATTTTTATACACCATCCCAAATATAAAAGAGAAAATATGAGAGTCAGAGTTAAGGCTTGCTGTAGTGATAAAGTTATAGCAAAAAATGGTACTCTCAAGAAAAGCCAGCGTGTCCTCCATATAATGTGCTCGTATGGGTTATGTTAGCTAAAAGTTAAAAGTATACTAATTTAAATCAAAGTTTTTAATTTTTTATACACATAAAAGCTCATCCTTATGCCAGAATCTTACTTCAGATAAACCAGATTCTTTATATTGTATTACAAAGAAAGTAAGTGATAAGAAATGGAGTTAAGATTAGAAATCTTAACTGAAGATCATGCAAGACAAATATGTTCTTGGAAATACGAAGGAATTTATTCTGTTTATAATTTTCCGGATTGGGATACTCTAAACCAACAAAGATGGGAGATAACAATAGAAGAAAAAAGAAAGAATGAATTTACTGCTGTTATTGATGAGAGTAATAATTTATGTGGGTATATAAAATTTGTAGAAAATAAGAATTTTGTTTTGGTTGGATTAGGATTAAAGCCTTCATCATGTGGGCAAGGTTTAGGCAATATGCTTATGGAATTGCTAAAAAATGAGTGCAAAAAGAGGTATGGCAGCAAAAAGATTGCTTTAGAAGTCCGGTCTTTCAATAAACGAGCAATCAAATGTTATGAAAGGGCTGGATTTGAAATAACCGATGTTTACCAAAAGGATACTTTAATAGGCAGTGATGAATTTATAAAGATGGAATATAAATGCTGACATAATATTTAAAAGTTTTAATATAGACATTAAGGAATAATAAAGTTAATTTTACAAATATCACCTATATTATGCTATTAGCGTTAAGGAATAAATAAAAATTATTACAGTATATGAAAGAGGTAGTTAATATTTCAAACCATTCAAAAGCATTTCAAGGCTTAAATCTTCTAATGAAAAATAATGATTTTTTACTTTTGTTTTTGGGAAGACTTGTTTCCAGCACAGGTTCAGCTATATTTTTGCTTTTCGCTCAACCATTAATAGTGGGATAAGGCCGTTTTCATATGGATTTGCAGGGGTCGTAGCTACTGTATTTCCCCTGAGTAGTATTTTTGTTACTTTTGGAGTTATAATTAGAATTATCGAATTTTTTTATCTATTAATTCCTGGTCAATTGCAAAATACAGGTTATTTACAAGATAAATCAAGACAATGATAATAAATCAGGTGTAAAGTTAGAGACGTTTTTTGAAGTTAATGTAGAAAAATGAAATTGCAGATAATTGAGCAGGGAGCAAAAATTACTTTTTCTTAATCTTAATTTTTCCATTTCTCATTTCATATACATAATTAGTAGTCTCTTTTAAGAATTTTTTATCATGAGAGATAATTATATAGGATAAATGAGGATGGCTATTTAAAATTTGGACTATCTTTTCGATAGTTTTATCATCAAGCCAGATTGTAGGTTCATCAAGCAATAAAATCTCCGGCTGCATCGCCCATACCGTAGCCAGAGAAACTAATCTTTTTTCTCCATAGGAAAGATTGTAAGTAATTCTATCTTCAAAGCCAGCTAACCCGAGAATCTCCAAAGTTTCTTTCAAGATTTTTTTAGTTTCCTGATGATTTTTTCTCAAGTTTAGAGGGCCAAAAGCAATATCTTCGGCTACAGTAGGACTGAATAATTGATCATCGGGATCCTGAAATACCAGTCCGATTTTTTCTCTAACTTCTACAAAATCATTCTCTACTTTTCGTTCTTTTCCAAAAATCTCAATCTTCCCTTCTGCTGGATGTAAAAGTCCCATAATAAGATGGAAAAAAGTAGTCTTCCCACTTCCATTGGGCCCAACCAGACCTATCCTTTCTCTTTTTGAAAAATTAAAATTGAACTTTTTAAATACATAATCCCGGGAGGGATAAGCAAAGGAAAGGTCGGTAATTTTAATTACAGCTTCGCTCTTTCTTTCTTTCACGGTAATAACACCAATCCTATAATGTAACTTATCATCACCATTCCCACTACAAAATCAGCTTTTTTGGAAACAAAATGATTTAAAGTCCAAAATTTTCCCTTGAACCCTCGGCAAAGCATAGCATTATAGACTCTTTTAGAGCGGTCATAACTCCGAACCAACATCATTCCCACTAAATAAGCATAAGTCCTGTAAGTATGGAAATTAGTCTGGGCTTTAAAACCTCTTATTTTTAAAGCATTATTTAATCTAATATATTCAGAGTGAATAGTTTGAGTATAGCGATAAGTAAAGAAAAATAACTGGGTTAGTTTATCGGGAAAGTGTAAATGACGCAAGGCATGAACCAGATTAAATATTGAGGAAGTAGAAAGAAGAGCAATCCCGGCCAAAATAATAGAGTTAGATTTTATGGTAATTAAGAGGGCATATTTGATACCTTCCTGAGAAATATTTAATGAACCTAAAGTATAAATATTTTTACCTGGGAAGGTAAAGGGAAGCATCAACCATAATAAAAAGATAAAACTATTCACCACTAAAAGACGAGAAATCACTTCTTTAGTCCTTAAACGGGCAACAGCCACTGCCCCTACAGCAAATAATAAAGCACCTGACAATGATGTATACTTATCGGTAACAGCAACAATTACTGAAAAGAATAAAGCTACGATAATCTTTATTCGCGGATCGAGCCTATGGAGGGGAGAATTCCCTTCTGAAAATTTTTCTTTAATCAAATTAACCACCTAAAAATATAATTTTAGATTATCTTTTACGACTTAAAAAATAAGCGACAATTCCAAAAATACCAATTATGTAACCTATTCCTCCGATTATCTCCGTAGGCGAAATCTTATCCTCTTGAGATTTCTTAATCTCTCTCATAATCGGCTTCAACTTTTCATCCAGAGTATCTTCAATTATTGATTGAATTTCTTTCAAGTTAACCAAAGAAGTTTCGGGAGAAATAACAGATACAGGTTCTTCAGGTTCTTCTTTAATAAACCCGGCAGCCCCCCTTAATTCATCTGCCGAAATACTATATTCTGCCCGATGTCCCATGCTGGCAGTAAGAACTATTTTTAAATATCCATCTCCGGGGGGGGTTTCAAAAGAAAACGCTCCTTCCTCATTGGTTAAACCTTCCAATAATTTATTTCCCTGGTTATCAAATACTTCAATCTTAGAATCTACACACTTTTTGCCATCACTAAAATAACTTTCGGTATAAATTTTATCTCCTTCTATATAAGCAAAAATACTTACCTTATGGGCAAAGACCGAAATATTTATCATTATAATAATTAAAAATATAAATATCAAAATTAAATACAATTTGTTCTTCATCTTATCTCTCCGATATGATTAAAATATACTGAATTAATCTGTGTAATCTAGACATAATCAGTGTAATCTGTATTAAATCTGTGTAATCAAACATTTAATATTTCCGGTCTAACTTTCCTCAAAAATCCTATACAAAATACAGTTAACACTCCTTCTAAAATCATCACCGGTAGATGGGCAATTAGCACCAATTTAGCTACCTGTATGAAAGATTCTCTGGTAAAGACCAGAGCAGCAGCTACCATTATTCCACTTAATAATACCGCTAAAAATCCGCAAACAAAGGCCAGGATTAGGGCAATAAAATTATTCTTACTTCTAACTCCCCGATTAAATAGATAAAAACAGATAATAGCCGGCAAGGCCATATTAAAAGTATTTACTCCTAAAGTGGTAATGCCTCCAAATTGAAAGAGCACACCTTGTAAGGCAAGAGCAACCAATATCGCCGGAAAGGCGGACCAACCCAATAATACCCCTATAATTCCATTTAAAATTAGATGCACACTTGAAGGACCAACAGGAACGTGAATTAAAGAAGCCACAAAAAAAACAGAAGATAGGATTGCTACTTTAGGCACTTCCTTATGTTCCATCTTTTTTAAGCTATATCCTACTGCTGTAGCAGTCAAAGCTGCGCCTGTAACCAATACAGGCGCAGATAGTATTCCTTCTGAAATATGCATAAAACATTTCCCTTCTATCTATTTATTACATATCATAAGTTTTGACCCAGAACACTGCCCCTATTTCTACTGATTTTTCTTCTTCTCCATATTTTATCTTCTCTTCATCTTCATTAAGAGCGGCAAATCCCCACCAACCTGCTTTGGGCATAGCATAAGTAAATACACCATTCTGATCAGCTTTAATCACCTGCGTAATCATGGGTTCAGCAGGACATTTGACCTCGCCATCTTGATTGTAATATTCCACTTCTACTTCCGCATAAGGGACTGCTTCTCCCTTAACTTTTACTATCCCTTGAAAAACATTTCCTGTCCAAAGACCATACGGCCGAGTCAAGGGAATAATCTCAGTCTTTAGTCCTACTTCTTCATCCCAGCCCACTTCCAGGCCAAGGGCATTTACAATCACCTTAGTATAATGAATAATAAAACAATCCTCTGCTGGTTCCCAATAGGGTTGAGGTTCCACATAAAAAATATAGTCACCTGGACGTTTTATCTGATAATTTGTCTCCCAGGTAGTACAATCATTAATCTGTTTCTCTTGAAGTGTATTTAGTAAATCAACCTTCTTGCCCTGAACCAAAACTCCAAATTGCGCAGGTTTAACTATATCCATATAATCCCCTTCCATAGGATGAATAAATTGTACTGTTAAACTAATACTCTTATTGTCATCCTGGGTTACCATATCATCAGAGGGAATTACCATCCCGAAATGAGCACTGGCTACCACCAAACTCCCGAGTAAAAATACTACCACTAAACTCAAAATTAAACCTACTTTAAACTTTAAATTCTTCACATCTTTCCTCCTATATATTTTAATTTTACGATTTACCAATTAACCAATTGATCAATGCTTATTAGAGCATTCAATAACTTTTAATCTGAAATGTGCTGTTTCACTCTTTGAGAATCTTGAAACATTTTTTAAAACATCTGTAACGCTGCTACTAATAAGAATTATTTTCCCTTTTGACATTTCTTTTATTTACCTTTTCTCGTATATTATAATACTTTTACAGGTATCTTATATGTTTGAGTTTTTTCTTACCGAAACGCAAAACGCACCACTTCATTATCCATTGTCCACCCTCCAATAAATTTTAGCTATTTTCCTATTTTGTAGAAGGGTATACTTATTATTTTCTTTTTTAATCCTTTTTATCACAAATTCTCTTACCTTTTCTTCTAATTCGTCAGAAAGTTTATAAAATTGCATAATATATAAAACTGCATCATCAATGGTTTTATGCTCACTATGCCAATGGTTATTTTTTATCTCTATATCCGCAGAAATTCCCATCTGAAAAAGTAAATTATAGATGATGAGTGCACTGGAATAGCGGAGCTCGATATTCTTTCCATAAACAATTTTTGCAAGTGCATCATCCAGCCATTCACCTTTTCCTGCAAATGTAAAAATATAAATGTCTCTTTTTGTTATTTCGTTGCTTTTTTCTAATGCCTTCCTTATTTCATATACACCTAAAGAATTATAACTTATTGTAACATCTACTTTTTCTATACTGTTAATATCAAACAACTCCCAGTTTGTATTGATTACCTGCACATTATTTAATTTTTCTTCTTCTACACATTTTTTAACAATTTTAATCATTTCCCTTGATGCATCCAGCGCATAAACTTTTCTTACCTTTTTTGCAATAGGAATAGTAAGCCTCCCTGTGCCACAGCCAATATCAAGCACTGTATCTGTTTTTTTTAAATTAAGTATTTTAAATTGCTTTTCAGTTGCTACTTTATTTTTTGAAATCCTTTTAAAACGCTTTTCTGCATTTTTGTCCCAATAGTCTTCTATCTTGCCATTTTCTGCCCACATTGAATATTTTTCAATTTTCCAGATTGAATCCCAGTTAACTATACACATCTGCAATCTCCTTTTTTCCGTATGGCAAAACAACAGTTATACCTCTTATATTTTCTACTGTAACAGGTATTCCATATACTTTCTCTATATTATCTTTTGTAATAATTTCTAATCCACCTTCTGCAAAAACTTTCCCTTCCTTAAGCAATATAAACCTATCAGATAACCTCACGGCAAGGTTTACATTATGCATCACAATGACAGAGGCAATACCCTTTTTTTTAGAAATTTCTTTTATGATATCCATTACCTCAAACTGGTTCTTTGGATCCAGGTTATTTGTTGGTTCATCCAGAAGTATCACCTTTGGCTGCTGTACCAACGCTCTTGCAATAACAACCTTTTGGAATTCACCACCACTCAGTTCATTTATATACCTTAAGGAAAGTTTTTTAAGTTCTAGAATACTCATTACTTTCTCAGTAATCTCGATATCATTTTTTGTTATATCCCATTTTATATATGGCTTCCTTCCTAAAAGCACTGCATCAAATACTGTAATAAAACTCTGTTCTGACCGCTGAGGCACATATGCCAATGCTTTTGCAATTTCTGTTCTACTTGCTCTTTTAATATTTATATGGTCTATAAAAATTTCACCTTTCTGTGGTTTCAGGATACCATTAATGCATTTAAGCAACGTAGATTTTCCTGCACCGTTTACACCTAAAATGGAAACAAGCTCCCCTTCCCTCACACCAAATTCTATTCCTCTTAATACAGGAAAACCGTTATATGCAAACTCAATATTTTTTAGTTCTAAAATCATATTCGCCTCCTTGCAAGTATGTATAAGAACAGTGGGCCACCTATGAATGATGTAATAATACCAACAGGAATAATAATCGGTGATATTACGATCCTTGCAAGTGTATCAGAAATAAGAAGTAGAAGAGCACCAAATAGAGCAGAAATAGGAATAAGGAATCTTTGATCATTTCCTATTATTCTTCTTGTAATGTGAGGTGCAACAAGACCGATAAATCCAATGACCCCCAAAAATGCAACTGCAACTGCAACAATGAGAGAAGAAACAACCATTCCGTACAATCGTATTTTTTCTGTATTCACACCCAACCCTTTTGCTGTTTCATCGCCACTTTCCAATGCATTATAGTTCCATCTGTTCAGAACAAAGTAAATAAATCCAAAAGTTGTAACAATAATCATAATTCCTACTTCTCTCCACCCCGCTCTTCCAATATCTCCAAACAACCAGAACACAACGGAAGCAACCTCTGTATCTGTAGCAAAGAACTCAATAAATGTTGTGGCGGCATTGAACAGTGCCCCCATTGCAATACCTGCAAGAATTACTGCTTCTGGTGAAAGCCCCCTCCACTTTGCAAGAAGAAGAATAATAAAGATACCTAAAAGTGCTCCAATAAAAGCAAAAGTTGTTGTAAGATACAGATTATTTATAAACACTGCATCCGTGCTACTTGAATGAATTTCGCCTGCACCCAGCATAATGATTGCAAACGCAGCACCGAATGCAGCACCCTGTGAAATCCCCAGTGTAAAAGGAGAACCCAGTGGGTTGCGTAATACATTCTGCATTATAGTGCCAGAGACTGCAAGCCCTGCCCCGGCAATGACTGCAGTAAGTACCCTGGGTAAACGTATATTAAAGGCAACAAGCGTATTGACACTTGCGCTTCCATTTAAAATAAAATTTAAAACATTCTTTAACGAAAGCGCTTTCAGGACTTCTTCTATGGAAATAGAAAGAGGACCCAAACAGATAGCAAAAAGAGAAAAAATAACAATCAAAAGGATAAGCAGTAAACCAAAGTATGCTTTTCTTTTTGTGTAACTTAAATAGCTATTTGAAGAATTATTTATTTCCGGCATATTCTATTTTTTTTAATCCTCCAAAATCTCTTTGCATTTCCTTGTAAACAGGTTTTCCAACCAGAAATGTGTAGATTTCATCTGCTTTCCTCTCAGGGTCAATATCTTTGAACTTTTCAGGGTACAATACCTTCCCAATATAATATGCATCTGCAAATGCTGTACATATATTGGTTGTGTAAAAGTTATACGGAAGTATTCCATAAAGGTCACTGCTTTTTACCGCTTTAAGTAATTTCATTGAAGGTAGGTGTAGGTCATTCATAACAAGCTGGTAACCATACTCATCAATGAAGATATAATCAGGATTCCATTTGATGAGTTGCTCTTTATCAATGAATAGCTGCCCATCTTTTCCAAGTTTATCCGCAACATTATTTGCAGAAACTGCAACAAACGGAGGATATTTACAGGACGTGCTTTGAACACCATGCATCCCTTTATGCCCAAGACCACCTACATATACAGTTGGTTTTTTAACTTTAAGAATATCTTTTGTCCTATTTTCTAAATCTACATTCAACTTTTGCATAAATGCAACCACTTCTTCAGCACGTTTTTCATTGTTTAAAACTTTCCCAATGACCCTGAGCGAATTGAAAATCGGTTCAGGCTTAAATGTTGCAAGTTTACCGTATGAAAGCACGATAACAGGAATGTGCACTTTTTTTTGATATTCGTTTGCTTTTCCTTTCTCCATATAGGTAACAAATATCACATCCGGGCGCAGTTTTACAACAAGCTCTGCATCTGGGCCACTGCTAATTGCACCAGGTCCACCTGGACCAATTGGGGGAAGGTTTGCAAGTTCTGGATTTGCCAGCACGTAAGGCCTTCCAGTAGGTCCCCACATTTTTTCAGCTTGCTCAACCCCAACAACTTTATCCTCTTCATTCATATAGCAGATAAGCCTTAGAGCCCCAGGCCCTGAACATACAATCCTGTTCACTGTTTTTGGAACTTCTACTGTTCTTCCTACTAAATCAACAACTTTCTTAGCTGTGCTTGCCAGTGAGCTACTTCTTTTATCACACACGATAAATAGAGAAGAAATTAAAATTGCACCTATTGCAATCAACAAAATTTTTTTTAACCCTTTTTCCTTAAGCATTGCAGCCTCCTTTTTTTTATTTTTTATAAAATTCTAAATGTATTCTACTCTCTTTAATTCTGGGATTCTGTCTTCTTATTTTTCTCTCTTTCTTCTTCACTATATACTATTTTTATTTTCGTGCTACGCATAAGGCAAAAAAATATAAGGCTCTCGGCCTTTTTATTGTAATTTAAATCTGAAAACTATCAACCGAAAATCGAAAACTAATTTCCTTTTACACCAACTCCTTCCCGGTAGTGGCTATAGACAAAGATCCGTATTTTACCCCTTTAGTTGCTCTTAATTTATCTGCCAGCTCCCTCGCCTCTGTGGGCTTTCCTCTTACCACTATTATCTCCAAACAATTATCGTGATCTAAGTGAATGTGCTGACTGGAGATTATTAGCCGGTAAAAATCATGTTGTATATCGGTCAATGTATTCATTAACTCTCTTTTGTGGTGATCGAATACCAGGGTAATCGCTCCGGCAACTTCCTTTCCTTCTATCCATTCTCTCTTAACTAAATTCTCCCTAATTAAATCTCTAATCGCCTCCGAGCGATTGGGATATTTTTTCTCTTTGATAAGTCTATCAAATTTTTCCAATAGTTCTTTTTCCAATGACACTCCAAAACGGACTATCTCAGACATTTATCTCTCCCATAAGTATTACTATTTTAAAAATGATAACACGATAGCTTTGCCCTGTCAAAAAAATTCTCTCCGTTATGTCGTATTGCGTAAAGGAAGAAAAAAGTACTAAGGGGAAAAGATATAAAAAAACCTTAGTTTTTGTGAGATAATCATTAGATTATTTACGTAAAAAAAATATTTTCTGATATTTATTATTTATTTTTCCCTGATTTTTATTTTTTTATGTTAAAATATTAAAAATGGGATAAGTCATCCCTTGTCACGATAATGGGAGAATTAAAGATGATAGAGGTAATTAAGCGTAACAATACAATTCAATATTTTGATCCAAATAAGATAATAAATGCTATTACTCAGGCAATGCGCGAAACCATAAAGGGAGTAGATAAAGAACTATGTGTATCTATCGCTGCAAAAATAAAAAAAGACTTGCAGGCTTCCAAAGAAAGCGTAACAGTTAATGATATACAGGAACAGGTAGAAACAGAACTTATGAATAGCGAAAGAAAAGATGTTGCAAAAGTTTATATCTTATATAGAAAACAGCGTGACGAATTAAGAGAAATCCCCAAAAAAAACCACAAGTTGTTAACGGATGACTTTATCAGCCAATATAAACATCTTTCCAATCCTTTTCCCACTCAATTAGGTCAATTTGTTTATTACCGAACTTATTCCCGATGGTTACCTCTCGAAAAAAGAAGAGAATATTGGTGGGAAACGGTAAGAAGAACAGTAGAGTTTAATTGCAGTTTGGTTAAAACTACACAGCGTGAAGCCGAACTTCTCTACGATAATGTTTTTCATTTAAGACAATTTTTAGCCGGCAGAAGCCTTTGGATTGGTGGAACAGAAGTAAGCTCAAAATATCCCATGGCAAATTTTAATTGCAGCTTTATAGTCTTAGATAATTTTAATGCCTTTAAAGATTTGTTTTACCTGTTAATGATCGGATCTGGGGTGGGAATAAGAGTTTTAAAATCAGATGTAAAAAAATTACCAAAAATAAGAACAAACATAAAGATTATACACGAATTATATTCCCCTTTATCTAAAGAGAAGAGAGAAGATTTAACCAGTATCACTTTTGAAAATAATACCGCTCATATTATAATCGGAGATAGCAAAGAAGGTTGGGTGGAATCATTAGATTATTATTTAAGCATACTACATAAAAATGAATACCGCGAAATAAACACCATTATTTTTAATTATAATAATGTCAGACCAAAAGGAGAAAAGTTAAAAACTTTTGGTGGTACTGCCTCCGGATATGAAAGCTTAAGGGAGATGTTCTCTAAAATTGATAAAATAGTTAAAATTAATTGTTTTGGTATTTTAGAAAAATTGCGACCAATAGATTGTCTGGATATAGCTAATATCATTGGCCAAAATGTAGTAGTAGGAGGAGTCAGGCGTACCAGTGAGGTAGTATTATTCGATAAAAATGACCAAGGAATTTTAAATGCTAAAAATAATCTCTATGAACAAGTGGATGGTAAATGGATAAAAAATGAAGCTATTTCCTATCGGGAAATGAGTAATAATAGTATTTTTTATACTTCTAAACCAACTCGGGAACAACTTTCCTGGCATGTAAAGCAAATGAGATATAGCGGCGAGCCTGGTTTTATGAATGCAGAAGCAGCCGCTAAAAGAAGATCTAATTTGCAAGGAGCTAATCCCTGTATGGAGGTATTACTTGATAGAGACCAAATGTGTAATTTGACTACAGTAAATATATTAGGTTTTGTACATAATGGCAAATTAGATAAGAATAAATTATTTGAAGCTCAAGGGCTTTCTTTACGAGCAGGATTTCGGATGACCTTTTTGGACCTGGAGTTAGATCAATGGAATTTAAAACAAAAAAGAGACAGATTAGTAGGCTGTAGTTTGACCGGATGGCAGGATATGGTGAATGCTACTAAAATGACCAAGGAAAAAGAATCAGAATTACGGAAAAAATTAAGAGATATTGTTCATCAAGAAGCAGAGTCCTATGCGCAAAAGTTAGGAGTTGAACCTCCTTTGCTTATGACCACAGTGAAACCGGAAGGTACTCTTTCCCAATTACCAACCGTTTCCAGTGGAGTACATCATTCTCATTCTCCTTATTTTATCAGGAGAGTTCGTATTAATGCCAATGACCCCTTGCTTAAGGTTTGTGAAGAATTAGGATATGATATAAAACCGGAGAATGGACAGACTGAAGAGAATTGCCAAACAAAGGTAATCTCTTTTCCTTGTTGCGCTCCGGAAGGAAAAACCAAAAGAGATGTTTCCGCTATAGAACAATTAGAAATTTATCGTTCTTTCCAAAAAGAATATACAGATCATAATACTTCTATTACTGTTCACGTGCAAGAAAATGAATGGGAAGAAGTAGAAGAATGGTTATGGAATAATTGGAATGAAATAGTAGCAGTAAGTTTTGTCTCTTTAGATAATAGTTTTTATGCTCAAATGCCTTATGAGGCTATAACAAAAAAAGAATATGAGAAGAGAGTAAAAGAAATGTTACCTTTTATTCCTTCACTTATCTCAAAATACGAAAAGGAAGAAACAGAAATTGATGTAGGAGATGAATCATGTTCTAATGGAGTATGCCCTGTTAGGTAGAAAGGTTGTAACTTAGTTAAGCCAATTTTAGGCCTTTGTTAGAATTTCTGCACCTTTAGAAGTTACAAGGACAGTATGTTCAAACTGAGCACTAAGACTTCCATCCTCAGTTGTTACTGTCCAACCATCTTCTGAAGACACCTTAACTTCATATGACTTTCCCATATTAATCATTGGTTCAATGGTAAAAATCATTCCTTCCTGAAGCCTGATTTTATTTCGCAAACTGTAGTGATGAAAAACTTGTGGGTCTTCATGAAAACTTTTTCCAATACCGTGCCCTACAAAATCACGCACGATTGAATAACCGAATTTAGTGATATACTTTTCTATTGCTTTACCGACTTCATAGAAGTATTTCCCCGGCTTCACTGCTTTTATTCCCCGATACATGGCATTTTCTGTACGCCTAACTAAGTATTTTGCTTCTTCGTCTACATTACCAATTAAGTAGGTCTTTGATGTATCACCATAATAACCGCCTAATTTAACGGTAACATCTATATTGAGAATGTCACCATCTTTTAAGATTTCCTTTTCAGAGGGAATACCATGGCATACTACATTATTTATTGACGTACAAATGCTTTTCGGAAAACCATTGTAATTTAAGGGAGCAGAAATCGCCCCATGCTTTTTAGTAAATTCTTCACAAAGATCATTTAGATATAAAGTAGAAACACCTTCTTTGACAAAAGGTTCAATGTACTTTAATAGTTTTGCAGCCAGTTCCCCTGCTTTTCTCATCATTTTAATATCATATTTATTTTTTATATATATCATCTTTTTTTAGTCCCAATAAAATAATGTTATTATTCTTAATAACAACCCGGCTACAATGGAGTTGCAAATTGCCGATTTTTGAAAAATCTAAACCCTCATTCCCCCACCTCTGATGTTATTTATTTAAAAGTTTTGATTCGTCGTAGGATATTTTATTCTGTTTTTTATCCTGGTGCCTTTCTAAGGCCAGTTGAATCAATCGATCGATTAAATCAGTATAAGGAATACCACTCGCCTCCCACAGACGGGGATACATACTGCTGGAAGTAAAACCGGGGATGGTATTAATTTCACTTAAATATATTTTATTCTCTTCTTTACTGACAAAAAAATCCACTCGAGCCATCCCAGCAGCATCAACGGCTTTAAAAGCACGAAGGGAAATTTCCTGAACTTCTTTGCATACTCCATCAGGTAAATCAGCCGGGATAATTAATTGTGTCCCCTCATCTATATATTTTGAATCATAATCATAAAATTCTCCTGCCGGTTTAACCTCACCCACTACTGAAGCCCGGGGTTCATCATTACCTAAAACACCGCATTCTATCTCTCTTACTTCTTCTAATCCCTGTTCAACCAAAATCTTTCTGTCATAGGAAGAAGCTAAATCTATGGCCTTTTCTAATTCTTCTTTCTTGTGAACTTTAGTTATTCCCACACTTGAACCTAAATTAGTAGGCTTTACAAAAAGAGGATATTCGAAGCTATTCCGAATTAAAAACAAGATTTTCTCTTTATCTTTTTGCCACTCTTTTCTCTTAATGGTTATCCATTTTAATATGGGTAAACTTTTCTGTTGAAATATTGTTTTCATTAAATCTTTATCCATAGAAATTGCTGAGGCGGCCACTCCCGCTCCCACATAGGGAATGTTAGCCAACTCCAAGAGCCCCTGTACTGTTCCATCCTCTCCATAAGGACCGTGTAATACCGGGAAGATTACATCTAATTTTTCCAAAGCCGAGCTTTTATCCAATTTTTGATTATTGTCTATGCAAACCAGGGACTTACTGAAAGAGTCATTCAATAAAATTACTGTGTTCTTCCCTTCTATTTTGCCAGATTGAAGAGCCAATTCAGAATCTTGAGGAGAAATCCATCTGCCTTCTTTAGTTATACCGATAGGGACTACGGTATATTTATCTTTATCTATTGCTTTAATAATTGAGGAAGCGGAACAAAAGGAAACCTCATGTTCTCCTGACCTTCCTCCAAAGATTAGTCCTACTCTTACTTTTTTAGTCTTCATATTATATTATGTCCTTCTTTAAATTTTCTTGTAAATTTTATTTTTACAAATTTAATATTTCAATAGTTCCTTCTTCAATATCTAAATATAGTAGCCTGTTCCGAAAGAGTTTACCTCTTTTTAATAATATCTTAACTACTTCTTGAGCTTCCAAAGAGGCAACTAAGGCAGGAATCATTGTAGGAGCACCTAATTCGGCCTCACTTCCGTGTTCAGGTAAATCTCTATCAGAGCCATAGATTAATTCCAATCCTTTATCTTCCGGGAAAATGGTGGTAAGCTGGCCATTGAATCCAGCTATAGCTCCATGAACCAAAGGAATTTTTAAATTCCGACATGCTTTTTGGAGCACAAAACGCGAAGGAAGATTATCCAGAGCATCTATTACTACCTCTGCTCCCTCAATAATTTTTTTTACATTGTCCGAATTAATGAAAACAGAATGGCCAATAATCTCTATAGAGGAATTTATTTCTTTTACCCTCTTTACTGCGGCCTCAGTCTTACTCTGCCCTAAATTGTTTTCATTGGAAAGTATCTGGCGATTCAGATTACTGTCTCCTATTATGTCTTTATCGGCAATTATTAATTCTCCAATTCCCATCCTGGTTAAAAGTTCTAATACCGTTCCACCCAATCCACCAGCTCCAATTATAGCTACCTTTGACTGAAGCAATTTTACCTGTTCGGAAGGACTGATTACTCCTAAATTACGCTTATATCGTTTTGGTATTGTGTTATTTTGCAGGGCTAATATATCTACTTCTCGGGACTTAGTTTGAAATTTGCAAGCTATCTCTTTAATCTGTTTTACTGAAATACTATAATATTTTTCACCGGAAGAATTTATCGCTTCTTTTCTTGTTTTCTCCAATTCTTTGAGGATTGCTTCTTCTTTTTCATTTTTCATATTTTCTTTCATGAAATTTATCCTTTTTACTCAAATTATATAATGAATGTTGAGATTATCTGGGCGTATGCAATACGCCCCTACTCCTTCTGGTTCCTGGCTTCTTTCTTTTATTTTCTTAAACTACATACTATATACTACATACTATATACTATCTTTTTTGTATTTGGCTTTTAATTTTTCCAATCTTTTTTTTATCTCTTTTTCAAATCCCCTGTCGGTAGGAAAATAATATTTTTTTCCTTTTAATTCTTTAGGGAGATGTTCCTGGATAATATATCCATCCTTAAAATTATGGGCATATTTATAACCTTTCCCATAATCTAAATTTTTCATTAGAGTAGTGGGGGCATTACGGATAACCAGGGGAACTGGCAGTGGTCCCCACCTTTTAATATCTTCCTGAGTGAGCTGATAACCTTTATAGAGGGCGTTACTCTTCGGGGCACAGGCTAAATAGGTGGCGGTCTGAGCTAAAGCTAAATTTCCTTCGGGCATTCCCAAAAAATGAACTGCTTGCATAGCAGCAACTGCTACTTGTAAGGCCTGGGGGTCAGCATTCCCTATATCTTCTGAGGCAAATCTCACCAGACGCCGGGCAACATAGAGGGGATTTTCTCCGGCTTCCAACATACGGGCTACCCAGTAAATAGCAGCATCGGGGTCAGAATCGCGCATACTCTTATGCAAAGCAGAGATAATATTGTAATGTTCTTCCCCGGTCTTATCATAACGCAGGCATCTCTTTTGGACTACCTCTTCGATAATCTTTAAAGTTATATTTCTTGTGGCCCCTTCATCTGGCTTAGTAGTTATTACGGCAAATTCTAAAATATTTAAAGCTATACGGGCATCTCCATAGGCAAGTTCAATAATAAAATCTAAAACTTTTGATTCTAATTTTACCTTATATTTTCCCAGACCTTTTTCTTTATCCGACAAAGCCTTTTCCAAAATATTTTTCAAGTCTTCCGGAGATAATGGTTCTAATATATAAACAGTAGACCTCGATAAAAGAGGGGAAATAACCTCAAAGGAAGGATTTTCGGTGGTAGCCCCAATTAAAACTATAGTTCCATCTTCTACATAGGGTAAAAAAGCATCCTGCTGGGCTTTATTAAATCTATGAATTTCATCCACAAATAGGATGGTCTTCTGATTGTAATATCTTCTTCTATCCTGGGCTTCTTTGATAATTTTCCTTAAGGCAGGCACACCTGAAATTGCTGCACTAAAAGGGACGAAATGAGTCTTGGTTATTTTAGCGATAATTCTAGCTAAGGTTGTTTTTCCGGAACCGGGTGGACCCCAGAGGATAATCGATTGGAGTTTATCTTCTTCAATAGCTTTACGTAAAGGTTTCCCCGGGCCAATAATCTTTTCCTGTCCTAAGAAGTCTTCTAATTTTTCCGGCCTGATTCTATCGGCAAGAGGAGCACTACTTAATTTATTTTTCTCAAAATTATCAAAAAGTTCCATTAAAAATTACCTTAATCATATTTTATTTAATTTTATCATCTTTAAGAGTATTTTAGAAATCCTTTTAAAGAAAGTATCGAGTATATAGTATCGAGTATCGAGTTAAGAAAGAGAAAAAAAGATAGAAAAAAGTAACATTCCTCTTTTTATCTAACTACCCCACTAAAGTTTACACTAACCCCTGGTAATCACTTATCCATCTTTTCGAACTCGTCTTTTAATATACCCATTAAGATTACATCATAATACTTCCCACCATAAAATTGACCTTTTCTTAATCTGCCCTCTTCTTTAAATCCGCATTTCTCATAACAGCGTACACCTCTCTGATTATAATCGAAAACTCGAAGATATACTTTATATAAATTCATCTGATTAAAAGCATGGTTAAGCAGGATTTTTATGGCATCTGTACCGTAACCCTTCCCCCAATATTCTTTATTGCCAATTACAATTCCCAATTCTGCATTCCTATTCTTCCAATCAATTTTATGTAAACTAATCTGACCGATATAATCTCCCTCTTTGGTTTCCATAACCAGATTCTTCTCTGTATCATTATAACTCATCGCTCTTTCTAAAAACTTTTCCTCTTCCGCCCGAGAAACCGGATATAGAAAGGCCGATAAATACTTAGTAACCTCCCGGTCATTTACCCATTTCATTATCTCTTCCAGATCTTTTCTTTCCACAGCCCTTAAATTAACCAATTTACCTTTTAACATACTCCCCTTCTTCCCAAAATGTAAAGAAAGGTGCCAGGTGCTTTTCTTTACATTTTTAAAAAATAAAAAATTATTTTTTCTATTATAGCAGGAATTTTAAATTATTTGTAGAAAGTAAATATAGTATCGAGTATATAGTATTGAGTATCGAGTTAAGAAAGCGAAAGAAAAGATAGAAAAAGTGGTATTCTTCTTTCTATCAAACTACCCCACTAAAGTTTACACTAAACAAGAAGGAGGTTTATTCAATGGTTAATAAATTAAAGGTAGCTTGCCTTCAAGTAAGTGCAAGAGAGTATGAAGATAGATACGAAAACAAAGAAAATATCTTAAGAATGATTGACAAGGCAGCAGATTCACGCCCTCAATTAATAGTCTTACCGGAATGTGTTTATCCGGCTTATTATATTTCTCCGCTAATTGTGAAAAATTCCTTAGAATTCCAAAAATCGACTTTAGAGCTAATTTCCGAAGTTAAACAAAAGACTAAACTGTATAAATGCTACATAGCTTTGGGCATAATCGAAACTGACCTAATCGAAAATATTTTTTACAATTCTGCTTTACTTATCAATCCGGAAGGTCAGGAGATAAGCCGCTTCCGAAAATCTTTCCTCTGGCATTTCGATTCTCATTGGTTCTGCGCAGGTAGCCAATATCCGGTAATTGAGACCGAGTTCGGAAAGGTGGGTATGTTTATCTGTGCTGATGGACGGCTCCCTGAAATAGTCCGTTGTTTGAGCTTACAGGGAGCAGATATTTTGCTTGACCTTACCAACTGGGTCACCTCAGGATTTGAGAAAGAAACCCTTACCAACCCTCAGGTAGAATATATTATTCCAACACGCGCCCTGGAAAACCGAGTGTGGATAATTGCCGCTAATAAAGTGGGAATGGAGGCAAAGAGTATATTATATTGTGGTAAAAGTGCTGTCTTCACACCTGATGGCCAGATAGCTAAAATTGCCTCTTCTTGCCAGGAAGAGATACTCTTTTATGAAATTTCCCTTGAGGAAGCTATAGATAAATCAATTGACCATCAAATAAATACAATCGATGACCGCAAACCGGAACTTTATTCCGAGTTGGTTCAACCTACTGATACTTTGCCTATCTATTCTATTATGAAAAAAAAGACTAATCCTAAAAATCCGAATCCACTTACCGTAGTAGTGCAAATAAAATTTGAAGATAATTTTAAAAAACATCTCCAAAAGATAGAATTCTTCATAAATAATTTATTGGAACAGGAAGCTAACATTATTATCTTCCCGGAATGTGATTTTATCTTTCCCGAAAGTGGAGATGAGGTCATAAATAAAGTCAAACAAATAACTAAAGACAGGAAAGTTCTTTGTGCTGTTACCTTAGTTGAAAAAGCAAACGAGTTCTATTATAAAACTACTTTTCTTATAGAATCAGGTAAACTTCGAGGGAAATACAGAAAGACTCATTTAGAAAGAGAAGAAAAGAACCTCTTTACTCCTGGAGATTTAGGCCTTCCGGTATTTAAAACTTCTTACGGTTTCATAGGAGTAATGATAGGTTATGAAGGAATTTTCCCTGAAATATCCCGTACTCTAACCCTTAAGGGGGCAGATTTAATTATCTGGCCCAGTAAATTTAGCAATGATAGACAGATAAATATCTGCCGCAGCAGGGGGGCAGAAAATAAAATATTTATAGCCTGTTCCAATTCCATTTCTCATCAGGGTAGCGGACATAGCTTAATAGCTTCTCCTTCAGGACAAATATTAACCTCTTGTTTGGGAAAAACCGAGCAAGCCAGCCTATCTGCGCTCTGTCTCCAACTTTCTCGAAATAAAGACACTGTCCCCCATACTAATACAATTTTAAATAGAAAACCAGAAACTTATAAAATTTTATTAAACAATATCCATGCAAAGGAGAAATAAAAATTGAAAACAGAACTTATAATTAATTTAACAGCCGGTGGGGGGAAGCCCCGCCCTCATCTAAAAACAATTTTTAAATATTTAAAAGAAAATGGATTTAATTTTAAAGTCAATTATACTTCACATCATGGTGAGGCGATAGAACTTGCCCAAAAAGCTGCTGATAAAGGGGTAGATCTTATCGTGTCAATTGGTGGGGATGGAACAGTAAACGAAATTGTAAACGGAATTATGAAATCAAATAATAATCCTTCTTTAGGAATAATCCCTTTAGGATGGGCTAATGATTTTATTAAAAGTACAGGTATTCCCTCTGATATAATTGAAGCTTGTAAAATTTTAGTTCGGGGGAAGATTAAAGAAATAGATGTAGGAATAATTAATGAAAAAATTTATTTTGCTAACATATGTGGGGTAGGATTTGATGCAGAAGTAGCCCAGCTTGCCAATCAAATGAAAAGTAAACACCCCAATTTGCATATTCTTAGTGCATTTGTTTATGTCTTCGCTACAATAAAAAAACTTCTTTCTCCTTTTAACTACCATAATGTAAAGATAAAATTTGATGGGCAAGAAATCCATTCTAAAATTCTATTTATTGCTATTAGTAATGGAAAATTCTATGGGGGCAGATTTAAAATCACCCCGGAAGCTATATTAGATGATGGCTTATTAGAAATATGTACCGTTGAAGAAATGGGAAGACTCAAATATCTTATGAGTATCCCTAAAGTATTTAAAGGTACACATGAAAGTATTAAGGGGATAAATTTTTATAGAGCTAAAGAGGTAGTGATTCAATCTTCAGAACCCACTCTGGCTCAGGTAAGCGGTGAGGTAATTGAAGGACAGAAGGAATTTACTATAACTCTTCTGCCAAAAAGATTAAAATTGGTTGTCCCTTAGCGAAAATACAGTAATGAGTGATAAGTAATGAGTGATAAAGATAGGATGTGGGATAAAAATACAGTAATGAGTGGTATGAAAAGAGTTAGTTGGTTAATGGTTGTATGACAAATAAAAGTCTACCACCTTTTTATCACTTGCTTTGTTTATTTCAAAGGGAATTTTCTTTACAAGTTGTAAATAAAAAGAGGGTAGCCTAGACTCAAATTGTCTTTCTCTTTGAATATAAACATAAAGAATTTCTTTTTCTAAATCCCATTTAGATAGGGTAAATAGATTAATGTAAGAAGGTTCAAGGATGATTCTTTTACTCCCTATCTGGATATAACCTTGGGTTGAATCTGGTTCTTGATATATTTTTCTGATAAAGTAGACACAGTAAGAGAAGTTTTTATTCTCTTTAAAAGTATCTGGTCTTTGATAATTTAGGTATCTTTGGTAATCGAGGTTAAAGTCGGCTAAGCGTCTGTCTATTTCGGATACTGATTCAAAATGACATCTGTTCCAGAACTTCCGGGAGAAGACACTATTAGTCCCTTCGATAGAGGCCTGATTCCAGGGCTTACGAGGGGCAGTAAAAACAGGGATGATGTTATGCAAAAGTAAGAAGAGAACTACCTTGGATAAGAATCTCTCCTTAGAGGAAGGACCAAAGAAGACAAAATCATTATCCATCTTAACCGCATAGGGTCTTTCAAATTTATGAATAAAGTCTTCTAGCTGGGTCATTACTTCCTCTTGGTTATAGCTTTCTACTCGAGTAAAATGTTTTAAAGAACGCTTACCCCTTAAGGAGAAGGCTAAGAAGTTTATCGGCTCAGTTCTCCCTTGGATAAACTTTTTACCGATAAAGTCTATCTCTAATAATGACCCTTTAGAGACGGTATTAAGGATAGTATATTCCGGATAGAGCAGATAACGAGAGGCGCCTTTGTTCTTACCCTTTTTTATCTTCTCAGTAAGGTGGTGTTTTTTTAAGACTCTACCTATATAGCGAAGATGAGGGGGTAAAGTTAAAGGATAATATCTCTTCCAGAGATTGGCGATAGCACTAGCCCCACAGAAGAAAGAAGAAGGGTTATCTTTAAGGTTGTAGTAGATAGATAAGATTTTTTCTTCTTGCTTGTCAGTATATTTTCGGGGTTTACCCTTTTCCCAGCCCCTCTGATCAGGAGTAGGGTCTTGATTAGGTTGTTTGGTCCAGGATATTACAAATTCCATAGATACTCCTAAATGTTTAGTGATCTTTCTTTTAGACAGTTTTTTTTAAAATACAGTTCATTGGCTTTTTGCCTAACTTTAATTAGATTGGACTTTAACATAAGTACCTCTTTTCTTTAAAGATGGTAAGTATCTTTTTTGGTATATTTTTTCTATTTTAGCATGAATTCTGGTATTAATAAATGGTAAGGTTTTATTAGTCACATAACCGTTAATTAGTTAATTAGTTTAGTATTAATTCTTCAATATACTCATTTCTCAACCAGCTAACCAAGTAACTAATTAACCAACTAACCAAATACGTGATACGCTCCTCGCCAGACTTGTACACCAACGACTAATTTCCCGGTAATTATGCCCACATCTTTTCTCATTACTCATTACTGATTACTTATCACTGCATTTTTACTAACGACCAATTTATAATCTTCCCTTATTTTTACTCTTCTTCTCTTCATACATCATCTGATCAGCTATTCGGATTAACTCATTTATCGGTTGAGGATTAGCCGGATCATAATTAGAAAATCCTGTACTAAATCCTATTTTATAAAGTTTTTTGGAAATTTGATTTAACCGGGTTAATTCCTTGCTTAATCTCTTTCTAATTATAGGTATTTCGTTTAAGGAACTATTTAAGAAGATTACTAAGAATTCATCCCCTCCCATCCGAGTGATAATATCTACCTCCCTTAAGATAGATTTAAAGAGTTTTGCTACTTGGACCATAACCCTATCCCCTTCTTCATGACCGAATTCATCATTGATATCTTTTAGATTATCTAAATCACTATAGGCTAACAATAAAGGGGATTTGTCTCTTTTGGATAATTTTAACTGTCTTTGAAGAAGTTCTAAACCATACCCTCTATTGCATGCTCCGGTAAGGGTATCGTAATGGGCTAATCTTTTTAGCTCCTCTTCCATTCTCTTCCTCTCTATAGCAGTAGATACCTGATTAGAGATGAATTCTAAGAGCTGAACGTCTTTTTCAGAATAGAGGTCAGGGTTGGTATAGCTCTGGACGACCATAGCCCCGATGGTCTTATCTTCTACCTTTAAAGGGACTCCTAACCATACTTTACGCAAGGTGCCAAACCATTCTTTAAATTCCATCAAAGTTTTTCCTCTTTTAATCATTTCTTGATTAACAAAAATGGGTTTTCCCGTCCTTATAACCTCGGCAACCAATGAATTATGATTAACACTCCGAGGAAGATGAATGGGCTTTGTATTATCAATATTATAAGGAAATAATATCTTATCTTCTTCTCTATCTACCAAAGCAATATAGAAATTGGTGGTATCAATGATGCTGCCCAACTCTTGATGAATTATAGGGTAGAGCTGGTCAAGAGTAATAAGGGAGTTGGCAGCCTTAGAGATATTGTAAAGAACTTGTTGTAGTTTCTCATTCTGTTTGCGTTCAGTGATATCTTCAAATGTTCCTATCAATCCTTTAAGTTTCCCGTCAATTATAACCTGGGAGCCAGAAATAGCTACTGGAAATAGAGTTCCATCTTTTTTCTTTCTAATAGTCTCGTAATAAAAATTCCCTTTTAATGCTTTTTCGGTCAACCATTTTCCTTCCTCTATTTTATCCGGGGGATAAATCATTCCATCATCGATATTTCTACCTTTAACTTCCTCTAAGGTATAACCAAAAAGCTCGGTAAAGCGCGAATTTACATTTAATATATTACTCTTACGATCTAAATAAGATAGGGCTACTGGACTACTATTAAAAAGACTGACAAATTCTTGCTGATTCTTCCTTATGGCTTCTTCAGTACGTTTACATTGGATAGCCATAGCCACCTGAGAGGAGACGAATTCTAATATCTTGATATCGTCTTCGGTGTAAAGGTCAGGGTTGGTATAGCTCTGGACAGCCATAACTCCAATGGTTTTGCCTCCTATCTTTAGGGGAGCCCCTAACCAGATAGACTTATCGGTTACAGCACCTTTTGGTTTTAATTTTCCCTGAGCTATCATTTGATTAAGTTTTTGAAAATCAAACAATAAGGGTTGACCCGTTTTAATGACATAGGAAGTGGGAGTATTTAGATAAATGCTATATTTAGCTAATTTAGAAGTAGAAGAAACATCACTCTTTTCATCTATATAATAAGGGAAAAAAATCTCATTTTTTTTATAATCAACTAAAGCAATATAGAAGTTGCTAGTATCGATGATGGTGCCTAATTCCTTCTGAATAGATTGGTAGAGTTCATTTAAGGATATGGGAGAGTTGGCTGCTTGGGAGATATTGTATAAGACCTGTTGGAGTCTTTCATTCTTTTTAATTTCGGTAATATCTCGGTAGGATATTATCCTCCCTTTATGTTTACCCTCAATTACTACTGGAGAGCAGGAAATAATCACTGGAAAGAGGAATCCATCTTTCTTTTTTCTCATAGATTCATAATTATAATAACTGCTGGATAATGATTTTTGATATAGATCTTTAGCTTCTCTCATCTTATCTTGGGGGTGAATCATCCCATCATTAATATTTCTACCTTTAATTTCCTCTAAGGTATAACCGAACAATTTAGTAAATTGAGAATTGATGTCTAAAATATTACTCTTTTCATCTACATAGATCAAAGCTTCCGGACTATTTCTAAAAAGACTGGCAAATTCCTGATGACTTTTTTGTAAGGCTTCTTCGTCTTTTTTACGTTCGGTGATGTCCCGACTTATACCTATTAACCCTGTTATCTTGCCTTCTCTATTATACCATGGTACCTTGGTAGCCGAAACCCAATGCTCTCTTTTATCCAAATAATTAATCTTTTCCACCTTATCAATAATAGGTTTAGCAGATTTTATTACGAGATCATCATCTGCTGAAGATTGTTTGGCTATTTCTGGGGGGAAAAAATCAAAATCAGTCTTCCCAATCATCTCTTCAGGAGTTACCTTTAAGTGTTCTGCTTTCGTCTTATTTACTCTTATAAATCTTTTTTCCTTGTCCTTGAAATAGACAGAATCTGAAATATTGTCCATAAGGGAATGTAATAAACTCTGTTCGTATTTAATTACCATTTCGGCTTCTTTCCGTTCAGTAATATCCACAAAGATACCTTCCACTCCAGCAATATTCCCTTCACTGTCATAAGAATAATGGCTGGAAGTGGAGATAGTAACCGGGGTGCCATTTCTTCTTTTCAGGACTATTTCATAGTCTTTAACGGATCCTTTTCTATTTTTTAATTCATCTAAAAATCTTTTTCTGTCTTCAGGAATATAATATAGATCTTTAGCAATATTTTTCCCTATAATCTCTTCGGGAGAGTGATAACCTAGTAATTTAGCTCCGGGGGGATTTATCATTATGACATTTCCTTTTCTATCTGTACGATAGTAGACCCTCGGCATATTCTCATAGAGACTACGATATTTTTCTTCACTCTTTTTTAAATCATCTAACATCTTCTGGCGCTCAGTAATATCCTGATATAAAGTTACAAGACCTTTTAACTTGTTATTAACCTTAACCGGGGCAGAAGAAATAAATACCGGAAATTCACTTCTGTCTTTTCTTTTTCTGTATGTTTCATAATTTACAAAACCCTTTAGAGCTTTTTTGGTTAAGTTTTTTCCTTCATCTATCATTTTCTGAGAAAGAATTAGACCACTATCAACTTTTTTTCCTTTAATCTCTTCTAAAGTATATCCGAATAATTTAGTAAATTGAGCATTTATATCTAATATTTTACCCTTCTCATCAACATAGATTAAAGCTTCAGGGTTATTTTTAAATAGACTGGCAAATTCTTGCTGGCTTTTCTCTAAGTCTTCTTCTGTCTTCTTATGTTTAATCTCAGATTCCTTTAATTCAGTAATCTGTTGATGTAATTTCGCTAATTTATTGATAAGTTGTTTTTTGGTTTTTTCGCTATCTTTCATATTATCCATCCTCTAAAAAATAAAAAATAATTTACTCTTACCTTTAAATTATTACCTCAACTTATTTTACTGTTTTCCATAGGAATTTTTGGCGAAATCTTGCATTACCTTAATATCTTCTTCGGGAATTATCCTGCATTTTCCAACGCTTTTACTTAAAATATAAATATGAGCTGTTTTTTCTACCACATAGCAGATCTTCATTGCCTCTTTCATATCTCTGCCCACACAGAGAGTGCCATGATTAAGGAGAAAAACAGCGTTCCTATCTCCCAAGCTGGCAACTGCGTTCTCAGCTAATTCTTCTGAACCGGGCAAGGCATATTTTGCGCATAAAACCTTTTCTCCCACTATCTGGACAAAATCTTCACAAATTCCCGGAAGACTGAAGCCCGTGACTGCTAACACGCTCGAATAAATGGGATGATAGTGCACTATGGCTCCTACATCCTTCCTGGCATTATATATAGAAAGATGCATAGGCATCTCAATAGATGGTTTTCTAAATCCTTCGATTGTTTTACCTTGCTTATTAACCACAATGACATCTTCAAGGTTAATCTCGTTATAATCCATTCCGCTTGGCTTAATATAAATCAGGCCTGTTTCGGAATCCAGAACACTAATATTCCCCCAGGTCCCGATGGTTAAATTCTGTTTATATAATTCTCGCCCAGTATTGACTATCAATCTTTTGAAATCTTCAGATATTTTTAATTCCATATCTCTATCCTCAAATTTATACTTTCCCTATTATATCTATACTTTATAATATCTTAAATTCCTTCTTTTTTCAAAAAAATAATCTAACAGATGGCGATATAAATAGGAAAATTAATTTGCTGAACTTAAAAGAGGTAAAGAGAATCCATTATTGTAATTGTAGGTGCGTATTGCATACGCCCTTGTTTAAGGTTCTTTTTTGGTTATATCAACAATAGAAAATTTACAAATAACAGCTCCTGCAATAACTAAACCACAGGCTATCCAGAGGTTAGCTTTAACCGCTACTTGCAGATATAAAGAACTGATAATGATAGAAAGCAAGGGAGTAAAATAGGAAAGAGAAGCAACTAAAATAATATTGCCTTTCCGCATAGCCCTATCCCAGAAAGTATAAGCTAAAAAGGTGGGGAAGACAGACATATATAAAAGTTCCGTTACTACACGTGGCGTCCAGGAAGATTCTTCAGGGAATATAAACCTTATTGCGATTAAAACTAATCCGGTACCCAAAAGAAAGAGGGGGACTGCTCCACCCTCGGTATGACCGGCCCAACGGCGAACCAAAATAGAATAGAGCCCCCAGGAGATAGCAGCCATAAAAGCTAATAAATAAGGAAAATAATTTACTTGAAAATTCCCTTTGAATACCTCCCAGGAAAACATTCCACTATTTACAGTGGCCAGATAAAAACCGCTAAAAGCCATAACTACCCCGGGAATTAAAGTTATTTTCGCTTTTTTGTGTAAAATAGGAAGGGAAAAGACCAGAGTCAATCCAGGCCAGAGATAATTAATAATACTAATTTCAATTACCTGTTCACGACTAAAAGCTAATCCCACAGCCAGATAAAGAGATACTGTATAGATGACAAATAAAGCTCCACAACCTATCAAATATAAAATAGGAAGCTGGAAGGTTTTTTTAATTCCTCCGGATTTACTAATTAGGTAAATACAACTCCAAATACCGCTCAGCAAATATATCCAGGAAGCAGCGGTTAAAGGCCCTAACTGCTCTGTTAAGCTCCGCGAAAAGGCAATAGTAGTTCCCCAAAACAGTATAGCCAATATTCCCAAAATTGTGCTTAAATTTTCCCGGGAAGTTGATGCCTTCAAATCCTTTGCTCCTCTTCTGTTTTAGATTTTTTATTTTTCGCTTTCAGTATTGTTTATTTTATGTTAAAAAATTTATAATTTCAAGAAAATTAATTAAATGTCAAACAAGAAATGAAAACATTAAAAAAGAATAATTTTATGATAAATTTTAAGATTATAAATTATTTTGTAATTATTTTTAATTTTTATTTGACATTATCAAACATTTATATTAAGATTATCAATAATAACATTAATATTATTAATATGGAGGTGAATAATGAAGAAAATTCCGACCCTTTGTCCCGCCTGTAGCTCTATGCTGGAGATTACAGAGTTAAGATGTCCCAAATGCAGCACCACAATTCAGGGAGAATTCCCTATAAACAAACTTCTATCTCTCTCTGAAGAAGACAGCAATTTTTTAATTGCCTTTCTCCGCTCCAGGGGAAATATTAAAGAGGTCCAGGAGAGGATGAGTATCTCTTACCCTACTGTAAAAAATCGTTTGGATAAATTGTTAATTACCCTGGGATTATTTAAAGAAAACGAGGGACTGAAGGAAAAAGAGATTTTAGATACCCTGGAAAGAGGAGAAATTACCGCTGCCGAGGCGATAAAATTAATGAAGGAGGCAAAACAATAAATAAAAATTTTACCTTTGTCATTCAGTTGTAGTGGTTTGATTCATCGAATCTATCTATTATTTCTGTCATTGCTTTCCGAAGATAAGCGTGGCAATCTCGTCTAATAACTAAAAACAAAATTAAAAAGGAGTTTAAAAAAATGAAAGAAGAAATTAAAAAAATTCTGGAAATGCTGGAAGAAAAGAAAATAACCAGCGAGGAGGCAGCAGAGCTTCTGGAGGCCTTAAGGGAAACTAAAGAAGAAGAGGAGATTACTCCTCCATCCACAAAGAAAAAGAGATTTTTAAAAATTCGCGTTACCAAAGGAGAAAAACCACAAGTAAATGTCACCATTCCTTTCAGCTTAGTCAATTGGGGAATAAATCTCGCTAGCAAGTTGGGCAAGAATACAATCAATATAGAAGGTAAAGAAATACCAATTGATATGGATGAACTCAACAAAGCGATGAATGACCCGGAATTTACCGGTAAAATTGTAGATGTAATGGAAGAAGAAAAAGGAGAACATGTAGAGATAGAAATTGTATAATAGATGGAAAATTGTTATATTATAATTTACAATCCGTAAATAAGGAGAGAGAATGAGAAAAGTTACCCGTGAAGAGATCTTAACCGGCAATCCCTTAAAAGTTATGTTTGTATTAAGCTTTCCGGTGATGATATCTCAGTTATTACATACTTTATATCATCTTGCCGATACTTTCTGGTTAGGTCATCTCCCTCCCGCAGAAAGTGGGGAAGCAGTTGCTGGTTTACAAATTTCCTGGCCGATAATCTGGTTTCTCATTGCTCTCTCCTTCGGATTTGGAATAGCTGGTCTGGCTCTGGTCTCTCAATATACCGGAGCAGGAGAAAAGAAAAATGCCAATATGGTAGCCAGTCAGATGCTTTCTCTTTCTATTATATTTGGATTGATAATTGCTGTATTCGGATTTATATTAACCCCTTATCTGGTCCCTCTTATTACCAAATCAGCTACGGTCACCAGGACAGCCATAACTTATATGCGGCTTATTTTCTGGGGAATACCTTTCATATTTATTGCCTTCACCTTTCAGAGTATTCTCTCTGCTAAAGGTGATACCATAACCCCGATGTATATAAATCTTTTCACCGTTACTTTAAATGTTATACTCGATCCCTTTTTAATCTTTGGTTGGTGGCGTTTTCCTCATTTGGGTGTACTGGGAGCAGCGCTGGCTACCGTCATATGTCAGGGCATAGCTGCCTCTATATCTCTCTATCTCCTTTTTAGAGGGACAAAAGGGATAAAGATAACCTTAAATGGTCTAATCCCGGCTGGGAAATGGTTGAAAAAAATCTTCAAAATAGGACTGCCGGCAGCAATAGGGCATTCAACTACTGCCTTTGGATTCGTGCTGGTTATGGCTATTATCGGTAGAGTGAATAATCCGGAAACAGTTATTGCTGCTTATGGTGTAGGGGATAAACTGATTAATATTATTTTTATCGTGGTAGATGGCTTGGGGACAGGAATTATAACTTTAATCGGCCAGAACCTGGGGGCAAATCTTATTAATCGAGTAGAAGAAATCGCCCGAAAAAGCCTTCAAGTTGTATTTCTTATCACTTTATTAGAAGCCGCTCTGGTCTTTACTTTAAGAATTCCTCTATTTAAACTATTTATCCCGGGTCGACCAGATATTATTGCCGAAGGGATTCACTTTCTTGCCATTTTCACTTTGGGCATCCCCTTCTTCGGTTTGATCGGAGCTATTATGGCTCTATTTAGAGGGTCCGGGCATAATGTTCAACCTATGATTGTAGATATGGTAAGACTCTGGGGATTGAGAATTCCTCTTGCTTATTTCCTCGGTAATCAATTTGGTTCTACCGGTATATGGTGGGGAATGGCTTTGAGTAATATTATCTCTGCTACTGTAGCCCTCTTCTTTTACTATCAAGGAGGATGGAAGAAACAAGTTATTCATGAATACAAGGAAACTATTCAACCTGCCCCTTTTATTCCCGAGGAAGGATAAATTCACACTTTTTATCAAGTAAAAATTTCGCTACCCCCTAGTGGAATTTTTCCACTACCCTACTGGAAATTCTCCACACCTCCTAGTGGAATTTTTCCACACTAACAACAACAATTAAGAACAATAACAATATAACAACAACAACATTAGAGTGTAATTTTTCCACTGCTGTTGCTGCTGCTGGAATATATTAAAATTATCATTGTGGGAAGTGAAGCGACTAAGTAATCTCGTACTTCCTATTTACTTGTCATTCCCACCTCTTTGTAATGTATTCTTGGTTCACTTGCTATTTACATCACTTGTCTTCATTTTCCACTTTATTGCTATTTTGTAAAGCCGTAAAGCCTGATTCCATCCTCTGATTCCGGGGATTACTTTAAAAAAATTTTCCCATTGATCTTTTTTACTTAATTTTCTTGGATAATTGATCAATTTTATCTCCCAGCTCATCAATCTTTTTTTCTAAATTATCTACATATCTTTTAGAAGCAAAATTCATCTTCTCTAAGCTTTTATCAATCTCTGGTTTAATCTTTTCTATTAATTTATCTTTTTCTTTTTCTGCTTTATCCATAATATCCATTACAAATTCCTTGCTCTCACTCTGACTTAATTCACCTTTTTTAATTAACTCTTGAGCTATTTCATTTGCCCTTTCCTTGGTAAGAGAAAGCATCCCTAAACTTGCAAGAAACATCTTTCTGCCTAAATTAAACATATCCTCACCTCCCCTTTTTAACATTTTTAATGGAGAAAGAATTGAAGGAAGCATTATTTTTTTAGTCTTCTCCTGCTCAACTATAATCTGGGCTAAGACTAAAGAAGTTATATCCTCTTTAGTCTTATTATCTATCACCTTCAGGTCAACTCCCTCTCGAATTAATCTGGAAACTTCAGAAAGATTTACATACTTTTTCTCTTTCGTATCATATAGCTTACGATTTAAATATTTTTTAATAATATATTCTCCCATATAACATTTTCCCCCTTAAAATAATTAACGCAATGCGTTACAATACAAATATAACACAGTGCGTTATATTTGTCAAGCCCCTGTAAAAACAGTATCGAGTATCAAGTATCGAGTAAAGAAAGAAAAAGAAAAGATAGAAAAATTAGATTTCTTCTTTTGCTCTAACTACCCCACCAAAGTTTATACTAACTGAAATTTTTACCTTATACCTACTGGAATTTTTCCATACTAACAACGACAAATAAGAACAATAACAATATTAAAGAGAAGGGAAATATATTTTGATAAATTTGTACTAAAATATTTTCAATAAAAAGGGTTTTTTGATTTAAATGGCGAATTATGGTTATATAATAGTAAGGAAATTGGAGTTAGATAAAAAGGATGGATAAATATGGTTTTTACAAAACTAAAGAGAAGATATAAAAATCTTAACAGGCTTCGACAAATAGTCAATATTTTAATCAAATACGGATTTGATTATTTTGTAAAGCAATTAGGATTAATTAATCTGATTTCTAAAGGCGAAAAAATTCTTAAACTAAAACCTTCTAAAATAGCCCAATTGCCCCTTCCGATAAGAGTCCGTCTTGCACTCGAAGAATTTGGTCCTACCTTTGTTAAATTAGGTCAGATTTTGAGCACCAGACCTGATTTAATTCCTCAGGATTATATCATAGAATTACAAAAGCTACAGGATGAAGTCCCTCCCTTTACCTATGACCAGGTTGAACAAATAATAAAAAGAGAACTGGGAGCTGATATTTTGAAAATTGTTAAATCATTCGAGCAGAAACCATTCGCTGCTGCCTCTTTAGGTCAGGTTCACCAGGCTATATTAGAAGATGGGAATAAAGCAGTAGTGAAGGTCCAACGCCCGGATATTGAGAAAGTAATTGAAACTGATTTAGATATCCTCTTCGATTTAGCTCGCCTTACCGAAAAACATATTCCCGCCAGTCGCCTATATGACCCGGTGGGAATAGTTGAGGAATTTGCTAAAGCAATTAGACTTGAGCTAGATTATGGAACCGAAGGAAGGAATGCAGAAAGATTCAAGAAAAATTTCGAAGGTGACAAAACAATTTATACCCCTAAAATATATTGGGAATTTAGCAGTAGACGTATCTTGACTATGGAACTCATTGAGGGGATAAAAATAAATAATCTTAAAGAATTAGATAAAGTCGGATATGATCGTAAAAAAATAGCTGAAAATGTAGCCAAGGCTTTCATGAAACAAATATTAATCGATGGGTTTTTCCATGCTGACCCTCATCCTGGGAATATGTTAGTTATGAAAGATGGAATTATTGGATTTATGGATTTTGGGATGATGGGACGACTGGATGAAGAGATGAGGGAAAAAAGGATAGATTTATTTGTAGCCGTATTAGAACGTAATCCTAATAAAATTATAAATGAAATGTTAAACTTAGGGATTACTTCCCAAGAAGAAATCGATACCCGTTCTTTAAAGATAGATATTAAAGAAATGTTAGAGCAATATTATGATAAACCATTAAAAGAAATTAAATTAGGTGAATTAATTAGTCAATTAGTGGAAATTTCTATAAAATATCATATAAAAATGCCTGCTGAATTTGCCTTACTCGGCAAATCACTAATTACCGTTGAAGGTATCGGATTAGAACTTGACCCGGACTTCAATCTTGCTGAAATAGCCAAACCATATGCAAAAGATGTTATTCTGGAGAGAAAAAGCCCTCAACGTCTTATGATGAAATTATTAAACGATCTTTCTGAACTTTATAACTTAATGATTTTAATTCCCAGACAACTAAGTAAGATCTTAAAAAAGATGGAAAAAGGTATCTTTAAATTAGAATTTCAGCATCGGGGATTGGAAAATTTAATTAATGCCTTAGATAAGGCTGCTAATAGAATGGCCTACAGTCTTATCTTGGCTTCTATTATTGTCGGCTCATCCCTAATTATGCAAACTAATAAAGGACCACTCTTTATGGGCTTTCCGGTTATTGGAGTTCTTGGTTTTTTAATCGCTGGTATATTAGGTTTAGGCTTAGTAATTATAATTCTCCGTTCGGGAAAGATGTGAAATAAAGCTTACTCAACTTGACCCTATTTTCTTGTTCCCAAAACCCTTATAAAATAAGCCTTTCAGAAATAAAACCACTGTAAGTGCCTTTAAACGCATAATTTTAAAAAATAGATACTTTACCCCTCAAAAACAGCGTTTTTTTGATTAAATTTTCGCTCTTTTAAAAACTTAAAATGGCTATTTATAAGGGTTTCCCGATTTGAGAAAGACAAAAATAGGCAAAAAATGGGGGGTCGTAATTGCCAATTTTTTGAAAATTGAGGCCCGTTTAAAGGCACTCTACGTGCGTTTAAAGGGCATTCCTGAAGGGGGTCTGAAAGCCTTGTAAATAAAGGATTTTCACTGGGAGGGTAAATAGGAACAGAGAACCCTACTTATTCCAATATTTATAAATTTTCAAATAAACGTAAATATTCCTTATAGATAAAAATTCGCCCATACTTTTTCTCTTTTTCTTTGGGTACTAAAAGATCTAGCTCAACAAATTTTTTCACTAATCTATTTGCCCCCTCTCGTGAAAGCCCGGTAAATTCCTCTACTTTTTTTACATTAATTATAGGGAGTTTATATAGATTTTTTAAAAGTTTAATAGCATTTTTAGTGCCTTTCCCTAATTTCGTTATCTTTTGTTGATCTTTTTCACGTAATTCAATAATTTTATTCGAAGTTTCAATTGCTTCTTCCGCTACTTTTCCAACACCTTCCAGAAAAAATTCCAGCCACAAAAAAACATTTCCTTTTCTATATTCATCTAACTTAGCAAAATAAAGATCTCTATTCTTTTTTAAATATTCGGAAAGATATAATACCGGCCTTTCCAATAATTTTTCCTGACAAAGATAAAGAGTAATAAGCAGTCTCCCGGTTCGACCGTTTCCATCTATAAAAGGATGGATAGTCTCAAATTGAGCATGAATTAAACCTATCTTTATTAAAATAGGTATATTTCGATAAGAGTAAAAGAAATTTTCTAAATCCGTCATGGCTAATGTTACATAATCCGGTGGCGGAGGAACAAAACGAGCATTATTAGGATTGGTCCCCATTATCCAATTTTGGGTTTTTCTAAACTCTTCGGGATAAGGGAAAAAAGTACTTCTTGCTTCTGTCAATAATACTTGATGAATTTTTTTTATTAATCTTAAAGATAAAGGAATATTTTTTAATTCATTAAGGCCTATATTCATAGCTTCAATATAATGCAAGATATCATCAACGTCTGGGGGTAACTCAGGTGCTCTTTCAATTTCGGCATGTAAGGCATCGGTAAGCAGAGCCTTAGTTCCTTCTATTTGACTTGAAAGAGCGGCTTCTTTCTTAATGTACATAAAAATAAAAAAATCTATATCAGGTACAAGTTTGGTTAATCCATCTAATTTTCCCAATAATAGGCTGGATGTAGATAAAAGCTGGATTAACCTTTCTCCCTGAAAAGACAAATTCTTAGGAGGAAATTTTTCAGGAATAAAAGCCTTGTATCCCTCGATCTGTTTTATATATTTACCAATATTTACTTTAGAATTCTTCTTATACATGTCAACATTCTATCATTAAAGTTGACATTGGTCAAATAGATGTCAACTTTAATGGAGAACAAGAACAACACATCCTATAAAAACCCCTCAGATCCTATAGGTTTTCCGCTAAAAATTACCGAATTATTAACCTGGTACACCTTTCATATTTATTTAATTTAAAAGTAAAATATTAATTATCTAAGAAAATAGGATGTATCTCCATTTATTCAGGAGAGAGTTACATTTACTAACTTTGTTATATTGCAAGACATAACCCTTATTACTTCTTTGCTTTATTGTTGAGGTGGAGCAAAAATAAGATTATGTGTTGGATTATATTTATAATCTTATAACTCTTTAACTTTTTTTTGTTCCTTTGGTTACAAAATCAATTTTTAAAACTGTCCCGCAGGCTTCTGCTATTCTATTTAAAAGAGGTATGCTATAACTTTTATAATCAGAATTTTCATAGCGTGAGATAGCTGATTTAGTAGTATGTGTTCGTTTGGCCAGAGCATCTTGCGTTAAATTTGCTCGATGGCGGATTCTGGCAATATGTTCCCCAATGCAAATATTTTTGTATTCATCATCGAATTTCTCGCGGAATTCTTCATTTTTCATCAATTTATCCATATAAGTTTTAGTTTTTCTCATAATAAATTCCCCTTTTTAGTCTAGCAGTGTAAGCTTTTTTCATATTCCTGGCTTTCTCTAAATCCCTTTTACTCACTTTCTGAGACTTTTTCATATAAGCATTAGTAATAATTATCTTTCTAACTTTATAGAAGAAGCTAAAGAAACGATGATTCACGTGTTTAAACTCAAATATATTATCTCTTGAGTCCACTTTCCTAAATTTTGTTATATCAAAAACTCTGCCATGATCAGCAATATATTTTACCAGGGCAGATAGTTTAACTTGTACATCCAAAGATTCTTTCTCTAAATATTCTTTAGCCGGTATCTTCCCTGTTTCAGTGAAATAAAACTCTACCTGGAGCTTTTCTCCCTGATAGAAAATATAATCTTCTTTTTTAGGTAGTGTCATAGAACTCCTTCAATATATATGTTAGCATATATGCTAACATATATCAATAGAAATATTAAAGAATTAGTAGATTATTAGAGGTTTGGGTCTTACAATATTGCTTTTCATCTTCCTGCTTAAATTTTTTTAATCGCTCTGCTCACTGTAATATAATATATACCAATATGTTCTGCTATCTCTTTTGTTACATTGCAAGACCTGACCCTCTAAACCCTTGGAAGATGGGATGTGTCTATTTATTCTAGAATAAAATTATATTTGCATTCATAATACAACGAAAATAGGTGTCTGTTATATTTTTAAAAAAGATGGAAAAAGGGGTCTTTAAATTAGAATTTCAGCATCGGGGATTGGAAAATTTGATCAATGCCTTAGATAAGTGTCTACTAACAGATTATCTTACAGTCTAATCCTGGCTGCCATCATTATTGGCTCATCTTTAATTATGCAGACTGATAAAGGACCACTCTTTATGGGCTTTCTGGTTATTGGAGTTCTTGGTTTTTTAATCGCTGGTGTATTAGGTTTATGTTTAGTAATTATAATTCTCCGTTCGGGAAAGATGTGATATAAAGCTTACTCAACTTGACCCTATTTTCTTATTCCTGAAACCCTTGTAAATAAAGGGTTTCAAACAAAATATCACTCTAAGTGCCTTTATTCGCAAAATTTTAAAAAATAGGTACTTTACCCCTTCAATTATTTTATCCACAAAACACAAAAAAATCCAGGTTTCTCAATTTTGGATAATTTTTCTTCCTTTTGCATACTGATTTCCTCTTCTTTAATATCGGGAGGGATGTATAAGCATTCTTTTGTAGCAAGTATATTTTTACTCATTTGTTTCTTAAAATCTTCTATACTTCTAAGCTGGGCATATTTAAATACAGTATTTTTTTGAAACTCTTTTGAGGTGTATAGCTTGCCCCATTTACTTTCTCTATTTATTGTTCCAATCATTATTTGTCCTTTATTTTTACAAACTCTGAATATTTCAATTATCGCTTTACTTATATCTTTTATAAATCCAAAAGTAGCCATGGAAAAGACGGCATCAAAATGTTGATCAGGAAAATTTAAATCATATACGCTCATATTATAATAACTTATAAGGACATTTTCTTTTTCTGCTTTTTCTCTTGCCAGAATAAGCATTTTATCGGAAAGGTCAATTCCGTTAACTTTACAACCCTTTCTAGCGAGTTTTATACTAAAATTTCCCGTTCCACATCCTATATCTAATACTTTCATTCCTTTTTTTATTTTAAAAAGATTGAAAGCGCATTCACTTTCTACTAAATCAACGTGTTTTCCCAATTTAGTTTTATACCAATCATCATAAATATTAGATTCGTTATCAAATATAGCCATTTATAAAACTCCTTATATAAAAACTTACAATATACCTAAAATTCCTTTTTCGATTTCATTAAATTTTTTTGAGGTAATTATCTCTCTATTTCTGGGTTTGGGAAGGTCTACAACTATTTCTTTCTTTATCTTGGCAGGTCGGTTAGACAATACATATATACGGTCTGATAAAAATATCGCTTCTTCGATATCATGAGTAATAAATAGAATTGATACTTGTAATTTTTCTAAAACCCCTAAAAGCCAATTCTGCATCTTAAATCTGGTAATTGCGTCAAGCCCTCCAAGAGGTTCATCAAGAAGAATAATATCTTTGGAATTCATGTAAGTTCTCATTAAGGCAGCCCTTTGCCTCATTCCGCCTGAAAGCTGATGCGGATATTTATATTCAAATCCCTCCAACCCGAATAATTTAAAATATTTTTTTACTCGCTGGTGAGAATCTTTTCTATTATATCCTCTTATCCTTAAAGGCAAAGCAACATTATCAATTATTTTTTGCCAGGGAAGTAAAAGATCTTTCTGATACATATAGCTTAGCTTGCCCGTTTTACCGGTACATTCCTTCCCATCTATTAATACTTTACCACTATCAATGTGAATCAAACCCGAAATCATATTAAATATGGTACTCTTCCCGCAGCCACTGGGACCTATAAGAGTAACAAATTCATTTTCCTTTAGTTCTAAAGAAATATCGTCTATTATGAGCATATTCTCGTAATTTTCTTTAAAATGAATTATCTCTAATTTTTTTTTATTATTTTTTGGGTAAGTATTCATTGGTAAATGCTTCATTTACATCCAGTTCCTGTTCAATTAATTTTCTCTCATACATCCAATGAGAGTAATTTTGCCAAATTTCTTCTTTCATCTCTCCCCATCTCTTGGCATCAGACTGGTACTCTGAGGCTAAATATTTCTGGCTGGCAATTGCAATTTCTCTATCTGTTTCGGGAGCATTTTTTAGCAATGCCTCTACAGCTTCTTCCGGTTTCTCTATACAAAATTTATAACCTCTACTAGTAGCTCTTAAAAATCTCCTTACTAAATCAGGATCATTATTGATTAAATTTTCATTAGCAATAATTACAGGAGTATAGAAATCAAGTTCTGAATCAAAATCTTGAAGTAAAATAAAATTAATAGGAAAATTTTTTAATTTAGCAGCAACTCCGTCCCATCCATAGTATATCCAGGTATAATCTACATATTTCTTAACACTTGTAAAGAAATCTATTGCTCCAATATTAATAATTTCAGTTTTGGAAAAATCTCCCCCATCTTTTTCCATAAGAGCTTTTATCATAGCTGTTTCCATTGGTGAGCCCCAGCCCCCATATTTTTTCCCTTCAAAATCTTTAGGACTTTTAATACCTCTTTCTGTTGGGGAAGCAAAACCTGAGGTATTATGCTGTATTATGGCTGCAATTGCTTTTATCGGTAAAGGTTCTTTGGTAGTTCTGGCATAGGTTACCTGTTCCTGATAGCTAATGCCAAATTCGCCCTGGCCGGCAGCGATTAAAGCCGCACTTCCACCTTCAGAAGGCTGGATGATATCAACCGAAAGCCCTTCTTCTGTATAATATCCTTTTTCTTTAGCCACATACATCCCGGTGTGATTGGTGTTGGGTATCCAATCAAGTAAAACAGTAATTTTCTTAAGATTTTTTTCGCCTCCACTACCAGCAAAAATACTTGCGGATAGCCACATACATAATAATATACTTACCACTAAAATTAAAAATACCTTTCTAAACATTTTTTCCTCCATTTTTTTTAAATAATTTTATTTATTTTCTCTCATCCAGGGCATAGTTACATACTGAATGATCTCTATTGTCTTAAAAAGTATCAGGCTTAATAATATAATTATTACTATTGCAGAAAATACTTTATCTAGAGCAAAAGATTGCCTGACTCTGGTCATATATACTCCCAATCCATCTTTTCCTCCCATCCATTCTCCTATTACCGCTCCCATAACGCTATAAGTAGCGGCAATCTTTAATCCTGAAAAAAAACTGGTAAGAGCTGCAGGGAACTTTGCAAACTTAAATATTTGAAAATAATTTGCCTTCATTGATTTAAATAAATTAAGCATATCCCTATCTATTGATTCCAGACCTTCTAATAGGTTTACTACAATGGGGAAAAAGCATACTAAAATTACCACGATAATCTTGGGCAATTTATCAAATCCAAACCACATTATCAATAAAGGCAGTAATACAATGATTGGTATGGTCTGAGAAACTATGAATAAAGGGTAAAAAGCCCTTTTTATTAAACTAAAGCTATCCATTAAAACAGCCAGAATAATTGCCAATAGTATGGCTATAAAAAATCCTATAAAAGCTTCTTCTAAAGTAGTAATTATATGTGGTTTTAACTCCGGAAGTATCCTGAAAGTGGTAATTATTATATCAAGGGGAGAAGGCAAAATATATCTTGCTACAATTCCTCTATCTACAATATATTGCCAGCTCATGAGAATAATCATAAAAAATACTGTCGGGGTTAATTTACTTCCTATATTTTTTAACCTTTTCATCTATGGTAACGCCTTCCGGTTTATAATCAATTTTAACTATTGAGACAACTCTTGGCACCCCTTCTTTTATACATATTTGCTGAGATTTTTTGACAATATCTATTAATTTATCAAAATCCCCTTCCATAGTAGTCTCCATTGCCCCTACTTCATATTTAACCCCGCTTTTATCAATATGTTCTATTACTTTATCTACTATTTCATATACTCTTTCTTCTTTAACAATTGGTAAAACTTGAAAACTTACATTTACTCTGGGCATCTTTTTTTCTCCTTTAAATTAATATAAACATACAAACAAAAAAACCATCACCCAAAATAGGTAATGGTTTAGTAAATTCTCCAATCATAATATTACTTCCCTACGCTAGAATTATCTAGATCAGGTTTAAGGGTCAAAGCGAAAATGCTTTCTCTCAGCAAAAGCTCCCCTAGAAATATATATTTAATTTTATTACAAATAAATTATAACAAAAATATCAGTTTTTGTAAAGTTTAACTAACAGTTTAACTAACCTAACGACCATAAAGTAGCCTAACCTTCCTTTGTAACCCCCTGGTTTTTCACAAAATAGATCCATATGCGGAAAAATTATGGAAAAATACTTCCTCTAAAAGCCTTATACAATAGGGTTTTAAATAAAAAGTCACTACAAGTACCTTTAAACGCATAATTTTAGAAAATAGGTACTTTACCCCTCAAAAATCGCACTTTTTTGACTAAAATTCCACTCTTTTAAAATCTTAAAATGGCTATTTATAAAGGTTTCCCTATTTGAAGAAGACAAAAATAGGCCAAAAATAGGGGTCGTAATTGCCGATTTTTCGAAAATTGAAGCCCTTTAAAAGGCACTCTACGTGCGTTTTTGGGGCATTCCTGAAGGGGGCCTGAAAGCCTTGTAAATAAAGGACTTTAAAGGGCAAATAGGGAAACGTTCCTTGTTCCTACTATATTTTAAAATAGTAAGTCTTTTTAGATGATCGTTTATTACTTCTATAAAAATATTTTATTCGCAACAGAAAGAACTTTTCATTTTCTCTTGGGTTTTTTTAATCCAGTGATGCCTTCGAGATTATAATTATGATGAATATCTTGTTTTACTTTCATAGATATATTTTTCGATTTCAAAATTAAATTATATATATTTTTTAAAATAGTCTCGTGTAATTTCCCCTTTTTTTCCAAATCCTCTTTATAGTCTTCAAACACTTTTTTATCTATATCGTAGTAAGAATCAAGATCAAGGATACTATCCTCAATAAAACCAAAAGAGCCAGCTCTAAACCCATAATAGTTATGGTTTTTTCTGGCTCCCCCTTCTTCATAATAATAACTTCTTGATGTTGTTGTGATTAAAAATACCTTAACTGGATTGTCTGGGTAACGACTCTCTCCAAAATAAACAAAATATCTATCTTTTTCTTTACCTTCTTTCCTAAAAGGAAATTTTTTCCAAATGAAAACCGAACCTAGTTTCATGAAATATTATTTTTCAAATTGCGATAAACCAAAAACCTTTCTTCTTGAATAGATAATTTATTGTTTTCTTTTTTATCAAGGCCTTCGAATGTATCGCTATAATAAATCCGACTATTCTTTTTCCTATCGTATGCAACTTTCCATGCTTTAATTTCATTATGACTATCTTCACAAATATTATCAATTATCTTTTTCATGTCCAAATTATTCTTTATATATTTATCAAGTAAATAATTCATTGTTTCGATTTCAAATTCTGAAAAATAATCTAAATTTGCTTCTTTTGTTGAAATTATTATAAATTTACTTGTCCCTCTTTTTTTAAATTTAAAGCAATCTGTTTGATATTCTTCTCTATTATTATAAATGCCAACTGGAACAGGGCCATTTTTATAAGCTCTGTATTTCAATTCCAAAGCAGGTTTACCTAATTTTTCAATGCTAAAAAAATCTAAATATGATAAAAATTTATATAACAATGTTTGGGGTAGATATTGTTTTCTCAGCTTATAAACCTCCTGTGCAAAAAAACAAATAGCGTTATTTATCTTTTCTGTTTTATAAGCAATCATTTCTTACCTCCCTGAATAAAATATGTAAGCGGATGATTGAAATTATAGATGCAGAATGTTATGGTTAAAAGTTCAAATTTATTATAACATATGTCCTTTCAAGATGAAATATTTATATTTTCCGCCCTAGGTGAATTTTTACTTGCCGTTTACAGGAAACCAACATGGTCAGGTAATGTTGTCAATATAGTATATCCTTTGTTATATTTCAAGACCTGACCCTATTTTAATCCAAGGGAATTAAAATTGTATATGGAGAATTTCGAAAAAAAGATAGAAGATGCCGATTATGTAAAAAAACATATACAACATTCGAAGAAAAAAGAACTGATGTTAACATCGCAATTTATTTATTCGAATTAGCCATTCAAGATAAGTTCGACAAAGCGTATATCATCTCAGGAGATAATGATTTAATTCCTTCTATAGAGGCAGTAAAAACATTGTTTCCCCATAAACAAATAGGAGTTATTATTCCAATTGGAAGGCGCGCAGAACTTTTAAAACAAAAATGTGATTTTCATATGAAAATAAAAGAAAAACACTTAAAAAGTAGCATACTACCAGATATAATCCTTCTTAAAGATAATAAAAAATTAGTTTGTCCTAAATCATGGCATTAATACATTTCCAATAATTCTACATCGTACAGTTATCGGAATCGTATCTTTCTTACTGATAAACTGTATTTAATTCTTCAACTTACGCCGGCAAATACCCCAGGTAAAACCCCAACAGAATATAGTGCTTATAGGTGCAAAAGTACGATGAGCATAATAACCTAAATAGCAGGGCTTACTTGCAGAAGCAGGAATCCGAGTATTATTTCTCTTCAACAATACATCCAAGCTCTTTAAGCTTCTCTTCAGCTTTTGCTAAGTATTTTTCTTTAACTAAAATGTGATCAGTAGAATAAGCAGAAATAGCAAATATTGGTATTTTTTCATCTGCAAGTACTTTGGAAACTTTTGCCAGGAATCCGACTAACCCAAATGGTAAAACCATTTTAAATGTTAATAATTTCCAATCTTTTTCAATTTTTATTACATTTTCTTCATCATATTTTGATTGCTCCACAATCACCGTTGTTTCGTTCTTGTCGACTATATTTGTAAAAGCATTAGGATAAGGTTTCTTTGATTTAATTATTGCAAAAGTTTCTTTCCAGACATATACTTTGCCATTTTTAAAATAATTTTTCTTTGTAGTTTGATGCAAAAAATAACTCCTATGTTTTATATTATTCTACTTAATATAATTTTATGTTAAATGTGAAGACACTGAAATTTTACGTATACAAACTCATTCCTTTAATGTTCTATTGTCAGAAGAACCGTCCCCCTGACATTCACCTTTTTGGAGATAGGTGGAAATTAAATCCTATCTTGAAAAAATTCTCTCTTCTGTTTGAATTAATCACCGGCTTACTAAAACCTGCCTTTTGCCAATTTGTATATATCTTGATTTTTCAGATGGAAAGTTCAGTTCTTGCAATATCACTTTTCATCTTCCTGCTTCAATTTTTTTAATCGCTCTGCTCACTGTAATATAATGTATACCAATATATCCTGCTATATCTTTTGTTATATTGCAAGACCCTCTAAACCTTCATAATTTAAAAATAGAAAAATGTGGTCCAAAAACTTTATAATGTTTATGTTTCTCAGAAAATTCCTTTAATCCTTCATTATGTTTTGACTTAAAATCTCTTTCACCCCAAATAATCCAGACAAGTTTCTTTTTTTTCTCCTTTAAATATTTTTCTAAAAGATCTTTTCTCAAGTAAATAAGATCTTTACCATTATGCCAAGAATCACCTAATTGCAGTACAATACTTGCTTTTTTACATTTATTATCTAACATATTAAAGTACTGAGGCTCAATATGTAAATCTAATTCTGTGGATATCTCTTTGGAAATAACATATACACTCTTCCCCTCATTTACTACATAATGAAACGATCGAATAGGAATTTCAACATCAATTTTTTTCACTACTTCTTCATCAAATTCAGAATACCCTTTTACAAGTTCTTCTTCACTATATCCCCCTATTTTAGTTACTTCATCTCCAATCTTTAAAAGTATTGGCATTACACTTTTATCAATTGGTGCTTTTTTATGTATCTTTTTTCCTGTTGGAATTTCAATTTCCTCAGGATATTTGGTGTAAGGAAAAGTTTCACACCAAGGTATTTCACCCTCAAAAGTATAATAATCCTCCTCAGATTCTGGCAAACGTCTACCTTCAACTGCTATTTTTTCTCTATATTTATTAAATTTTTCAATATCTTTTTCCTTTATTAAGAATCCCCTTAGAAAAATAAATATCCCCCTTTTTGTTTCATAATTCTCTTGAGAGATAAATCCATTAAGTAATACCCAGGGACCAGCTATGTTGCCAATTTTATTTATATTTAGATAATCTGATATATCGGGAATGGGACCTTTTTCTATCCATTCAGCTAAATCTTCTGAGTCACCTTCAAGATAATATTTTTCTATGATCTTTGTTTCTTGTGGTTTTTCTGGAAAGCTTGGATCTATATCAGTATCTGAAATACGTTCTTCTGGTTCGGTCCATTTTTCTTTAAGCAATCCTTTATCTTTTCGATATCCTGCTATTTCATAAAATGCTATCCAACAATACTTCTTTCCATATCTATCTATTTTACCACCATTATCTGATCGACCAAATGGATAATTGTACCTGGCTATAACTTTGTCAATTTCTCCAAATTGCTCGAGTGAATATCCTAAGTTATATATTCTCCACCACATATTAGATTTAACTTTTATATATTCAGGATTTTCAGAGTCGTAATTTTCCCTATTGGGTATTAAACGGCCTATAGTATAATTATCGAAATCAAAACCAAATGGATAATTAAAATCTCTATATTCATCTTCATTTCTATCTTTTTCGCTGCCCCACTTTTTAATTCCTCCATCTTTAAATGGTGGTCTTATTCTTTTTTTCTGATCCTCTTTTAAAAGCTCACCATTATGTAAAAATGCAATTTCTATTGTGTGTCTTGCGTAATCTCTCATTAAAATATGAGTGGTAGAGTATGGTGCTTTTTCTTCAAACATCAACTTATATAGATTCTTTGCGAATTTAGGTAAAATATTTTTTCTAAAATTAAGATTGTTTAAATCATTATGTAAGGCCATTGCTACACCGTAAGAAGCAGCAAGCATTCTTTCAGGAATATAAGGATCATTTATAGTTAAAGATTTTTCTGTAAGTTCAAATAATTTTTCTGGATATTTTCTTCCAAACCAGTAAATGCTTTTAGTGGCCAAACTTCTAAGGCGTCTATTCGTTGAACTTAATAACCAAGAGAAATATTGTGCTGTTAAGTAAAGGCGTTGCCTCAAAATTTTGCTAAAATATTTGTTAGTTCTGCAAATTTTTTCAAACTTATTTATCTCTGCTTTAAATTCCGAAGAATTTTCCCGGATAAATTCTGTCCAAGAAAAGTCCCTTTCAGCCATGGGCAAATTTCGCAATAATTCGTCTAAAAAATTAGCATTAAATGGATGACTCACGTGCAGGGCTGTACTTTCAAACAATCGCAAAAGCATTTTTCTATTCTTAGAAATGCCAAATAATTTAATTAATAATTCCACTGAATTTTTATCAATCAATTTTGGCTCTATTTCAAAAAGTGAATGAATCGAAAAACTGACAGCTCTGTTATTTTTTGTCAATTCATATAGATGCTTGCCAAACTTTTCAGGCAGTAGAACACAAACGCTTCTTAGTATATCTTCAAATAAAGGATGAAGTTTGGTACGGTCATCGTTTAATAAATTCTCTTCGAATTCTTTTGATTTAACTAAATTTTCAATAGTGTTTATGCTTTGCTCTTCTAATAAATATTTTGCAATTAAATAACCACCTAATAGATCATAAACAAAACCAACCTTCTCTTTTTTATCAAAAATAGTCCTTGAAATTAACAATCCTTCATCTAACAGAGCTTTTGTAAAGGAATGATTCCAAACAAGTTCAGATAAACTTTTTTCATCAATTAGCTGAATCGCATCCGAATAGTCCAGGTATCTTGATTTGTTTATCCATAGAATTTTAGCAAGTTTCTTCAGAGTATCTTGAATAATATTAAGATTGGGTGGTTTTGATAATTTGCAGGATATTTTTTCATTACATTTCGCTAGATATTCTTCAATAACTTTATATAAAGTTTGTTCTCCTATATAAACTTGCTTTTCTTCTTTTCGTTCAGGATTATTAATTTCACAAAATAGTTTAAGATAAATAGGATGTTTAAATTGGCTTAAGGATACTAAAGTCAAATCTGCTGTTATTTTGTAATAACTAAAATGCCTATTAACAGCTTCTTCTAAATTAGTTTCATTGAATCCATAAATATAAATATAATTTTGTGGTTTTTTTGTTTCCCAGATATAATCGGTGTAGAGTGTCCGGCAAGTATTAATCAAAATAATCCTTGGATATTTTTTTAGAGATTCGGTAAATCCTGGGAGTTGATTTTTCCATATATCTGTTGTTTCTGACTCGTTTAGTGCATCAATAACAATAGGGATCCTTGTCCTATAAGCTTCTGCCATAGATTCAAGGGCAGATAAAAAATCAAACCAAGAATATTGTATCGGTATATCCAGTATTTCAAGAATTTTCTTTTCGATATTTTTATCTTTTGTAAAATCTCTTCCAAGAAGCAAGATGGCTGGTGAATTATTTTTTACTTTTCCTTCACATAAATAACAAGCAATGTGCGTCTTTCCAATTTCAGCCTCTCCAAAAATGTTTATTTCCGATTTTTTAAAATAATCTATCGCTATTTCGATATTAGAAAAGACTGATTCAAACTCAGCTGAACAATTCAATAATTTTTTTAATTTATCTCGTATATATGAAATTGACTCTTTTTGCTCTTTGGGTGATTCTTGAATTAGATAATAAATTGAGTCTGAATAATCTCTTAAATTATCTATTTCTTTTCTACGCTTACCATTATTTTTTAATTCAAAATCCAATGCTTTTTCTATAAATCCATCTTCTATTAGAGTTAAAATGTTTTTAATATGTGGTATTATTTCCTTTTGACATTCATCAAGATTATTTAATGCTTTTAATATTTTTGTCTGTAAGTCAGCAGAAATTCGATTTAAATTTATCTTCTCAAATTCATTTTTTTTCTCTAAAAAATTCTCTAGTTCACATTCTATTTTTTTCAAATTCCCTTTTATAAATTCTATAAATTCTAAATCCGCCAAAAGACAATGGATTTTAAAATCAGTATCAGTCTCAGTATGAAGTGGTGCAATGAATTTTTCTTTAACATTAAAAATTTGTTTTTTTACCTGAGAAGAAAACCAATCTATATCTAATTCTAACTCGCTGAAGAAATAATTCTTAATACCTATACACTCGGGTTTACTTAAAAAATTGTTAAATTCACTTTCTCCCCAATGTATTAATTCTTGATTTGGTGCCAATCTTTTGAGAGACTTAAACCAATTATTCTCTTGAACAGTAAAATTTTTAGGTGTACAAAGAAACCATTTTTTTAGATTGGGATGTACTTCAGTGGATTTTTTCAAAGAATTATTTATAGAAATCTTTCTATTAGAAATATTCAATCGCGGATTAGGGTAATAAAACTTTGCCTGCCAGCCCCATTCCTCTCCATTGGGAAGTGTTAAATAAAACTCTACACCATCTCCTCCGCCACTATCATCTACTGGAGTAAATTCACCTGAATTATTAAATTGTCGTTTTGCTATTTGGTAGCAAAACTCTTCAAAACTTTTCCATTTTGCATTTTCATATGTTTTTAATTTTTCCCAATCTATCATTTTAAAAACCTCTTTAAATAAACTAGGAATATAAAAAAATATTATCTTATTTCAATTAATATTCCCAAAATAGCAATTATCATATATGTTTCAAGAGACAGTTTTTTTTCACACTTTAAGAATCTATATTTACCCTATTAACGCTTCAAGCAGAAAAAAAATAACCTTTCCTATTTTTAATAACTTTATATTAATACGACAAAAGATTTATAAAACCTTTCTTTTTCTAAAAAAGTCCTTCAGCAAAAAACCAAATGACTGAAAATTGTCAGGCTCTCCCTCTAATAACTACTTAAAAAACTTGGAGGTCTGAATTATCAAATCCCTTACAAAAAGTAAGAAAAACTAACCGAATTATTGCGCTTGTACACCTTCCCCATTTATCTAATTTAAAAATAAAATATAAATTATCTAAGAAAATGGGATTGCCCTATATTCTACTAAAATAAAGTTTTGATCCTATGTCTTAGTTTTTAGATTTTTGCCCGTTTTCGATTAATGCATTGTAGGAGCGTATACGTAGTTTCCCAGCTGATACGATTAAGGAAGGCGTCTTTAGATATGTCATCTTCGATTTTATTAAGAAAGGAATCGACCCAATGGTAGTATTCCCAACCTGTTCTTGTAAATAAAGCTTTTAATTTCATTAAGACTTGTATATCAATATTTAATTGATAGCCATTAGTATTCCTAAAATCATTGATTCCCATATAATTTTCTTCAAACCCGCAAGGAAGCCCAGCAGAGTAGCCATCGAATCGAACTGCTATAGAAATCTTTAACTTTTCTGTTTCTATTTCGATTTTATTATCTTTCGGCCTTCGAACGACACTTTTCTTTGGCAAAACCAGACTGAACTTTTCGTAGATAGTTCCATCAGGGTTATATGCACCTATTACCTCTCCAGGGAGTATTTTTTCCCTAAATGTATCATCCACAAAAGCTGACCGCTCTTCCATTGGTCTTGAGAACATATTGAGAAAACGATTCGTCAGAAGCACTTCAGGGACATCGTGCCTACCATATTCTTTTAGTTTTTCCTTCTTGAAACTTTGATCATTGAAGTAGTCATCAAGATGCATGGAGAGCCTATCTAACACGAAGTACTCTGCAGCCTCTGAAAGGATTTGAACAGACTTGCAATATTTGCGTTTATTGTTTATTTGATCTGGAATAGAAAGATCTTTAAGGGCCTCTTTTTCCCAGAGAGTCTTTAGTGCAGGATTCTCCATGAAAGCACCCTGGAGGTACTCACAGATATCTTCAGAAAATTCGTACCTTGGCACAGGAATAATCTCATTTTTCTTCTTATTGTAGATGAGAAATGCTTCATAAGTGCGACTTTCAACACGTCTACCAAATAGACTAGCCGCTAGATACAACATTGAGCCAAAACAAAGAACAGCACCCACTAATATGGTTACAAGGGGGCTAATTATTGTTAAAGCAAAAATATGACCTGCGATTAAGTTTACCCCAAAGGCTAGCAAGATTGCGACTACGATAAACTCTATTAAGTTTTTACGACCGATGACAATACCTTGGACAATAGCATGTTTATTCTTATTCATTCGCGTACGAACCTCCTAAAATAGACTCCTACTGAATAATTGAATTTAAATAGGGACACATCTTATTTTTTCTATAACTTAATTTTTCCTTTTACGAGGGGTTCCTTTAGGACGTCTATTTATAATAATACCTAAAATCTCAACCATCCGGTTAGAAAATCCTCAGGCTCCATAGGTTTTCCGTTAAAAATTACCGAATTATTGAGCTATTACAACCGTCTGTCATACTATAAAATGTCTCCATTCATCAGGGAAAAATGGAGTTTTAAAATAAATGTGAGCAAGTATCCTGAGATGCTTAAAGCCAAATTTATCCGTTTTGTATTCTAATGAATTTGTTTTGAGAATTTGTTTTCGAAATTTTTCATATGAACTTAATTTCTCTTCTTCATTACCAAAAGTGTTTCTATCGCTATAAACCTCGGTCTTTCCTTCTTCAAGTAGTTCTTTTTGAAATAAAATGTGCTCATTTTCGATAATATCTTCTGGGGGAAAGTATACTAGTAAATGGAGATCTTTGGTTAAGATCTCCCAAAACTCATCGAATAATTCTTTTCTTTCTAAAATCACAGAAAATTCAAAAAGAGTATTTATTAAATAAGAAGATTCATCAGTATAATTTTCAGGGCGCTTACCGGTTGCACAATACTCTATTAAACTATCTAAATTGTTTGTGAATTCGGGAAATTTACCATCTATGAATTTTAAGAGTGCAATATTATTTAATATATCGCTTAAATACTTTGCAGCAAAATCTTTTTCGTCATTCATTATTAAAAAGATTAAAGTTAGCACAATAGGAACAGAATGATTGTCAAATAACGGTCTGGAACAACCAGAATTATTATGAATAATTGTTTTTACTAATTCGTTAAAGTTTTTTGTAATTTCTTTTCTTTTTTCATTATCACTAGTTATTAAAAAATATGTTTGGTACTGGTAAATTAAATAGGCTAAATACTCAAAACTTCGCATTGGATAACCAATTTTCTCAAAATATCCAACCTTTTCAGAGAATAAACCATCCTTTTCTTTGGCTATCGAAATTGTCTTTGCGAAATATAATTCAAGCATTTGAAAGTGAATCATATGTAATTTTATAAATTCAGAGATAGCGATTTTTTTGCTGTTAATTGCTTTCTTTTCTAAAATCCAACCCCAAACTTTCAACAGCATGTACGTAAGACAATTTTTGGCAGGATGCAAATTATCGGCGTCTTTGGCATAATGCAAAATCATCGCTCCAATCATGCAGCAAGTGGAAATTATTTTTCTTATATTTCTTGGCGTATACTTGGGATACGACTTAAGCAAATAATCTACAAGTAATTTAAAATGCTTAAAATCATATTCAGGTACATCTAAAAATGCTAAAGATTTTTTGAAAAGATTTAATAATTCGGGCTTGACAAGTAAGTATTCATTCAAAAGATATTTTGAAAACAATTCGGTAAGTTTGTAAATATCCCAATGTTCAAATTCTATACCCGCGGAAGTAAATTCATTTTCAATAAAATCATTGAAAAGATTTCTAAAATTTGATTTTAATTCACCGTTATGGGCAAGTATTATCTTTTTAGGTAATTTATTTAAATTTGGTATCGAACTATCTTTAAAGCCAGCATCTTTAGCTTGAAGTAAAGATTCTCTGACACCATCTTGCTTGTAAAAAACTGTATTATCAATGTCACCATCATCTCCTGCTTTTAATTGAAAAATACACAACTTTTCAATTCCATCTTTTTCGGTTTTAGTGGCGATAATGTCCTTCCCGTATTCTGGCTGCCCATGGGAAGTTTTGGCAGTTTTCACTATTTTGTATCTCATTTGTTCAAGTAGAAATGGAAAGAGATAGTCTAATTCATCTCTTTCTTTTAGATTCCGTAAATAATCTCCAATCATTAAACGTATCATGATTTTTCCTCCCAGTCGTCTGCTAACATCTGTCTACGTTTATAATCATATAGCTCGGGAAAAATGAAATATGTACGGGGCATAATTAAAACTGTCTCTAATTCATTCATTTCAGAATATTGATCATTCGTTCCAATTTTAAACTTTCTACCTCTGCTAATTGTAATTTTGGTACAAAATTGGCTAAAAACACTTTGTTTTTCTACTGACTTTCTTGAATCTTCACTTTGTTTTTTATAGAAAATTTTGTCAAACTTAGAAGCGTATACAGCCTGATTCTCATACGGGTTAAATTCTTTAATCATATTCTTCTTTTTCCAAAAATTGACAATTTTTCTATAGCATATTTGGAATGAATCAATAAATTTTTTTTCTAGAGGATTCTGGTTATCAAGGAAAGTCTCAACGGTTTCCTTGACCGTCCCACCGTAATCATGAACAAGCCATACAAAACGCTGTAGAATATATTTAAAAATTTTATCATCTTTCTTATATAGCAATATTAAAACCAGCTTCATTCTTTCTTCAGGCTTAAAAGTACCGCTAAGAATTGAATTTATAAACTTGATTAATTGATTATTTTCAAGTTTCCAAAGGTGTTCTTTCCAAATTTCTTTATTTTTCTCAGTTATCTGAATGAAATCAGTATTATTGTTAGCATAAAACCGAACCTTTCCTTTGTTGTGGATGAGTAGAGAGAGATAATTTTCAATAAATCCTGTAGGGTTCCTGTTATATGCTTCATGTAGCGGGTAAGAGAAAATTTCTTTATAATTTTCAATGGGATGGTTCAGTACCCAACTTTCAATAAATTTCAAAATCAATTTAGTTTCTTTCAAAGTATTGAGTGCATATTCAATTATACTAATTACAACCTTGTCTTTATTATCAACCTTCGTAAAATTCATCAATAATTCATATTTTTTCTCTCTATGAGTTGGCTTTTCTTCTTTAAAAACAGATACCAATATATTATATTGCACCTTTGAAATATCTCTTTTGGCTAAAGCATTGAGCTTTCCAAATAGGTAATCTGTTTTCCCGTTTTCTTGAATCAATGGCTTGTGCACTAAATAACCATAGGATTTTGCGAGTGCAACCAAAATACTCTCTTCATCGGAGTCTACACTCTCAAACAGGTTTAATATATCTTCTATATATTTGTAATCTTCATATTCAAATACACCAAAAGCATAAATAGCAATTTGACTGAAATTTTCTCTATGAAATAGTTGTTTTGTATATTCAAATGTTTTATTAAAATCAACTTTGGATAAACCAACCAAAATAGAAACAATAAATTCTCTCTTCTTATTTTTTATCATATATTTTACAAGTTTCCATCCGTCTATAGGTTGTTGATGGCTATATTCCTGGACAGCATTAAAAAAAAGTTCGCCAAATGATAAATCTTGGTTTTTTTGATAAAACAAATGATAGAATATCTCAGTAAGACTCTCTTCCGATATTTTAAGATAAGGTAAGGCTCCAGAAAAATTAAACTTAAGGAAAAAGAAATTTCTGGACTCACTCTTTGTGTCAAATTTTAATAAGTATTCCTTGAAATCCCATCCTTTGGTCTGATTAAAATAAATAAACATAAATATTTCAAAATTATTCCACGTATCATAAAATGGTTTTAATTTCTCAATTTCCTCTTTAGCTTTTATTGTGAAATCACCATAATTTTCATAATTGTTGATCTCAGAATATTCTAATTTTTCTTTCAAAAATAGAAAAAGCATATAATTAAAATATTCATTTTTAATTAAAAGCTTTCCTTTTATTTCTTCAAGAAGTTTGAATTTAAATATAAGTGGTGTACTGTTTAAATCAATGGTTTTTAATTGTCCATTTTCAAAAGAAGCTTCAATATATTCCTTAATCTCAGTAGATACATTGATATTATTCTTAAAAAAGTTAATCAAATCATAAATATTATACATAAGTATTTTTCCATCCCATTCTTTATGAACCTTAATTGATTATTAAATATTCAACTATGTTTATAGGTATTAATGATGCAATCCTCATAAAATCATGTATATTTTTATCTAAAAATTTCTAATAAAATTTTTAGATTTACATACGATAGTGCCTTGTTCCTTGTCTTATCATTGCTCTTTACTCAAATTGTTAGATATTTCTCGCAAACTTTCGAGGCTGGATTCTAAATTCTCAATGATATCTTCAACTAGAACATCAGGATCGGGGAGATTGTCTAAATCTGTTAAACTATTATCTTTCAGCCAGAAGATATCCAAACTTGTCTTATCTCTTAACACTATTTCATTATAGGTAAATTTTTTAAATCGTTCCGTTCCTTTTCTACCATTTCTATTTTCAGGATGATAGCATTCAATAAAATCTTTTAAATCTTCAAACTGCATCTTGTTTTTCTTTAAAGTGAAATGTATATTGGTACGTAAGTCATATATCCAAACTTCTTTGGTCCAGGGATTTTTACTTGCAGGGTGATTGTCAAAGAAAATCACATTTGCTTTCACGCCCGGCTTGTAAAATATTCCGGTAGGAAGTCTTAAAATGGTATGTAAATCAGTTGTTTCAAGCATCTTTTTTCTGACGGTTTCTCCGGCACCACCTTCAAACAACACATTATCAGGAACTACGACTGCTGCCTTGCCATCAGTTTTCAATAAAGTTCTTACATGCTGGACAAAATTCAATTGCTTATTTGAAGTTGTAGTCCAGAAATCCTGTCTGTTATAAACGAGGTCTTCTTTTTCCTGTCTACCTTCTTCGTTAGTAAAGGTCATACTGCTTTTTTTACCAAAAGGCGGATTGGTAAGAATATAATCAAACCGCTCTCCGGGATCAGCAATTAAGGCGTCATTTCTAGTAATGGGTGGTTTGCTATTCATATCACCAATATTATGTAGAAATAAATTCATTAAACAAAGCCGGTAGGTAGTTGAAACCAATTCCCAACCTCTGAAAGTATTAAATTTTAAAAATTCTTTTTGTTCCTGATTTAGTGAATAATTTTTAGGATTAGAAACAAAGTCATATGCGGCAAGAAAAAAACCACCTGTTCCACAGGCCGGGTCAGCTATTGTTTTAATTGGTTCGGGCTTAATGCATTCTACCATCGCTTTTATTAGTACACGTGGTGTGAAATATTGCCCGGCACCACTTTTAAGATCCTCTGCATTTTTCTCCAGCAATCCTTCATAAATAGTACCCTTAACATCTACACCCAATATCGCCCAGTTTTCAGAATTTATCATTTGTACAATCCGATAGAGCTTTGCAGGATCTTGTATCTTATTCTGCGCCTTAATAAATATCTGACCAATTAATCCTAACTCTTTCCCAAGCTCTTTCAGCAAATTTAGGTAGTGCGTCTCAAGCTCTAAACCTTTTTTATCGATTAAAGTTTGCCAGCTATATCTTTCCGGTATTTTTAAATCCCTGTTATAGGGTGGTTTTGAATATTCATCTGCCATTTTTAAAAATATCAGATAGGTTAATTGTTCCAGATAATCACCATAAGTGACACCATCATCACGAAGGATGGTACTAAAACTCCATACTCGGGATATTATTGTGTCTGCATTCATCTTTTTTTCCTCTTTTTATTTCTTGATTAATACTTTTCTTTTTCCTGATTTATTCTTTCCAGTAATGTTTCGGCAGACGAGCCTGACTGATTGTCGATTTTTAATAAGTCTTTTAAATATCTTCTCCCACTTGTTTTTTTCAGTTTTTTTTCTCTATCTAAAGCTTCTTTAAATGAATCTACTATTTCATAATAAAATAATCTTATTGGTTCATGTTTTTTGGTCCATCGAGCAGCCTTACCTTTCTGGTGCAATTTCCATCGATCTAATATTCTTTTAGTTTGCCCGATGTAGACACTCCCATTGTTGCATTCTATCGCATATACAAACCACTTACCTTGCCCTGATACAGGTAAATTTATCTCATTATTAGCTAAATATCTACTTACCATTTTTGCTCATTTTATCTTTTTTAATTTTTATTTGTTTTAAAAGTTCACAAACAGGCAGGTCATTCGGATCCTGCGGAACCAGTTTTCCTTCAAATGCTTTTTTTAAGATACTTTGACGGAGATATTCCATCTTTTTTAAACTCTGCTCGATCGTTTCTTCAAGCTTGTCGCAGACAGAAAGACGAGATTCAATTTCCTGTAGAATTTTTTCTTGTATTGGTTTAGTTGGAATTGGGATTGCATACGACTCAAGAACTCTCTTTGGAACCCTTTTTTGTCCAGCAGTTCCTGTCATCTGTGATTTTGCTTTATTTCTGAAATCCTCTAAGCTTATTCCATAATAAATCCATTCAGATATAACTTCTTCTTTTGGTCTCAACACATGAAATTCGGTACTTCCAAAACCGATATTATTTTTTAATTCTTTTACAATTGCCTTTTTCCCATTTTCAAAGCATGGGGTTATCTTCGCAAGTAAAACATCACCATTCTTAAAAAATGTGTATCCCTTCTTCACATCTTTCAATATTTTAATCTTTTTTTCTAATATTACTCCTGTTTCAGATACTGCTAGCATAGGTAAAAATGTAACTTCTAAATCATCATTAAGTTTAACAATCTCTTGTTTTGAGGGATTTATATCACAAACTTCTGAAAAGGGGGAATATTTAGCTAAACCCATTTCTAATAATTTCCCTTCAAATGCGGCTTTAAGCACTGCTTGCCGATAGATTTTTAGCTGTTCCTGTGTTTTTTTTAAATCTTCGGTTGCCTTATCTAAATCTGAAAATATTTCTTCGATTTTTTCTACAATGCGGTTTTGTTCGTTCAAAGGAGCCAAAGGAAAATCTATTTCTAATATATGATCTCTTTTTAAGTTATTGATATTTGTACCTTTTGATATTCTAGAAATATATTTCCTATATTCTTGGCTTTTAAAAAATAAACCTACATATTTTTTATTCATTAAATTTGATACTCGTAATAATCCACAAAAGGCACCATAACTTCCATCGTAATTACATTTAGATTGCGCTGATTTCCCAACTAGATGTTTACTGCCACTTGACATAGCAAAAATGATATCACCTTCTTTTATGAACTGGATACTTTTTATTTTTTTTTCAGGCACATAGACCAAATCAATAAAATTTAGTTCATAATTAATATTATTCGATCTTAACATAGGCTTGTATCCTTTTTGTGATTCCTTTCTTGACTCATCTTTTTTATAAGATATACCTCTGAGTAGTTCCGCGAAATCAGAAACTTTTGCATATGTCCAATTATCTTTTAATAAATTCATTACGCCACCAACACCTCATTTAATTCATTAATTATCTCATCGTACTCATCACCAAACACTTGATAGAATTTACCTATTCCGCCAAGTGCATCAAAGGGGGTAAAGTTAAAATTACCTTTAGTTATTTTCATAGAAGTCATAATATGGTCTTTTATCATTCTGAGCCATTCCATTTGTTCTTCTGTAAATTGTATATGTCCTGCATTTTTTCTGAATACCCATCCCTTAAAATTCCGGTTAATAATTTCGGAAAACGGGGCTAACTCTTTATCTATCTTAAGTTCATACCTAATAAGAGAAACGATATCAGTCAGCATTCTTTTTGTGCTTATTCCTTTTACTTTATTATCGCCAAGCTGATAATAAGCTCCCCACAATTTTTCTATAGTTAAGGAGTAGGGGGGAGAATTTAAGGCTTCATAGAGTTCTTTTATCATCTTGAAAGTAATTTCTTTTATTCTTTGAGGTTGACTATAAAATATTTTAAGAGCCGTTATCTCATCTTTATTCTTTTTGATAAACTCTTGAAAATTTTCTATGGTATTTTGCGCCTGGTTTTGTGTTTGTTTGTCCCAGTCGGCATTTATAACGGTATCAATATTTACTGTATCTATTATTTGTTCATGTTTTTTTCTAACATCTTCGATATAGTTTCTAATGTCTGGTTTATTAAAAATTTCGCAGGCTTTATCTAAAAATTCTTTCTTAGTACCTTCAATCTGCTCTTTTGTTAATTTTTCTATTCTTTCTCCTTCAAATTTTTCTTTTAACTTCTGATTGATAAAATCCGGATCATTTGCATTAAGCAAAGCTTTCACTACTTCTTTTATGGATGCGCCTGAAGAAATCTCTTCAAATTTTTCTTTTTCTTTTTCAGATAAAGCTTTATCTATTCTGGTTAATCTATTTGCGGTTGACATTAAAATATCTTCTTCCCTGCTACCCATTGCGATATTCATCATCAGGTCTTTTAAAGGAATTGAGGGTTTCCGTTCAAGTGGCCGGCTATCCGTTTTTAATGATTTACATACTCCAACTGCATCTACTATCACATAATGAGTTTTATTTTCGGAAGCGGAAGGTGTCACTTTTCTCAAGTCATCTTTTGGAAGTGTCCTGGTGCCCCTTCCTTTCATCTGTTCAAAATAATTCTTTGATTTTACGTCACGCATAAATATTATACATTCTATCGGTTTTACATCCGTACCGGTAGCTATCATATCGACAGTAACAGATATTCTTGGGTAATAGTCATTGCGGAATGAAGTGAGGATAGATTTCGGATCTTCAAGGGATTTATAGGTAATCTTTTTGCAAAATTCGTTACTTTCGGCAAATTCTTCCCTTACAATTTGAATAATATCGTCTGCATGACTATCGGATTTGGCAAAAATCAAGGTCTTTGGAACTTCTTTCCTGTTGGGGAATATTTCTGTTAAAAGCTTGTTTTTAAAAGTCTTGATGATATTTCTTATTTGGCTGGGATTAACTACACTTCTATCCAAATCATTTCCAAAATATTGAAACTCTTCGTCTAATTGCTCCCAGCGTTCTTCTCTGGTCAGTTTGTTTCGAATATCAATAAACTCTTTTTGGACTGCTCCCGCTAATATAGACACATAAAAATGTGCTTTTTCTTTGATTCTCTTAGAATCGCTCATTATTTTAACCATCATGGTTAGGCTACCTCTTTTTGGTAATAATATTGACGTTCATA